>MDTA01184565.1_pt1 | contig 11425 bp, 10 predicted proteins | sample 811151 | NCBI WGS metagenome assembly MDTA01 (sample SAMN05326648, study PRJNA326480) | marine metagenome | isolation source: seawater | place: Indian Ocean: South | collected 2010 | reverse complement strand
TTATAAATTCTATTCCCTTCTTCATCATTTTTCTCAGCTCTTTCAATTTCTTTCCATCTATTTTTTGGAAACTTAACGTACAAAGAAAAACATTTTTTTATCTCCTCGATTTCATGTGGTGGGTATTGAGGTTGATTAAGTTGACTTTCTGCTGTTAAACATTTAGTAATTGTTTCGGGCTTGATTAGACCCATATCTTCACACATTTTCCTTAATGGCGTTCCATGAAAAGGCACAAATGCATATATGTTCGCATTGTCTGCATCGATGTGTCTATTTAATTCAATAGTGTCAAATGCTAATTTTTTTGTTTCTGTAGGAAATCCAGTAATATTATTAACACTAAATGAGATGTTATATTTTTTAGGAATTTTTAGCTTTTCTATTATATCTTTATTTTTCCATCTTCTGTCTAAAATTCTTCTTCGAAACTCCTCGTTTCCATGCTCAACTCCAAAAGAAACTCGGTGTAGACCTACTTTTTTTAATTTACTCATATTATCATCATTAATTGTTTCAGGCCGGGTCTGCATCCAGAAAGGTAAATTTATTTCTGAATACATTTCGCAAAACTCATCCATCTCGTTATTACTCATTCCTAAGAATGTGTCAGCCCAAAAATAATTATATTCTACCTTGTGAACGTCTTTGAAATATTTAAGCTCTTTATAGACAAGGTCCATTTTTTTTTTTCTATAAAAGTTAGAGCCTAAACCTTTGTATAATTTCATTTGATCTGGAGAATTACAAAAACGACATGTAAAAGGACATCCTCTTATGGTTTCCACTGGAAGCATTTTATAAACTTTTCCTGTCATAGGTCTATAAAGTCTGGCTTCCTCAAAAAGAGAAATGTCGATTAATGGATTTTCATTAATATCTACAGGTTTTGAAATAGAATTTTTTTTAATAGTGCCATCTAAAAGTTTAACCCATAAATTAGTCACATCAGAATAATCAGTTTTCTTTTCAATTCTATCACATAAATCAATTAATGCGTTTTCTCCTTCACCTACACATACCATGTCTACTAAATCCTCTTTTATGCATATTTCAGGAGCAAAAGTTGCAAAAACACCGCCAACGATAACAGGAACTTTATTTCTTTCTTTATAAGATTTTAATTCTTTTAAAGCTTTCATTCCAAGTTCCCACATATCCTCCGTAGAAGAAATCGCTATTAGGTTTGGTTTAAATTTGTTTACTTGATCATTTAAATCTTTTTTCCAATCTGAAGTTTTTAGTTTAATTCCTTTTTCCTCCATTTTATATGGAACAACATTTAATCTTTCCATTTTACTGCCATCAGAATCAATTCCATGGTCTAAATTATAATAAGTCGTATCAAAGATTTGACTCCTATGACCATTTTTTTTTAAAAGTGCAGCAAATAAGGCTATTGCTGGTGGTAGCATGTTCATGCCATAGGTATTGGGGTATAAAAATAACACTCTAATTCCCATTTAAATCTCCACTAAATATATTTAAATTTTTTTCATTTACTTTATTAAAACCTTTTTGAATAAAATTTCTTAATTCAGAAAAATTTTTTTTAAAATTTTCAAGTTTATTTTTATTACTATTTAATTTAATTAGTAATTCTTTTAAAGTAAATAAATCATAAGATTCAATAAAATCGAATTTTTTTTCAAATATATCTAAATAATTATCACATAAATTCAATTCACTTCTCAATGTAAGTGTTATACTTCCTTTCAAAATTGCATCATATGCCGCACCAGTTGCCATAAATATTGAAATTCCACACTCGTTTAATAGTTTATCAATATTTTTTTCAGAAATAATTATATTGTTACATTTTGAACTCATTTTTTTCAATTGGTTTTGATTTAATGGATAATCTGGATGTGGCTTAATAATAAGTGTAAAATCTGTTTCTGATAACATTTCTCCTAAAGCTAAAGCTTTATCAATTAACTCAATTGAGGAGTCTTTAATTTTTGATAAAGGAAGTAAGATTTTCTTATAATCCTTTTGAGAAAAATTTTTGTCATCTAATTTAGATATTAAATTATTGTATCTTAATGCTGGACCCTCGATAATTCTTTGAGAAGGAATTCCTTGTGTGTTTAATAGATCGTGTGAGAGTTTTCCACAAGAAATCACGTAATCTGGCTTATACTTACTTTCCCATTCAGTAGATATGCTTTGCCAGGCAGTAAACTCCTTGCTGGCTAAAGTGTGATGATATCCATAAATTATTTTTTTACTTATTTTAAGATTCCTTATAGAGCCAATTAATGCGTGCTCAAAAACCATATTTTCATAATGATCAATGCAAACTAAAGAATTAAAATTTTTTGACCATTTTTGAAGAGCAGGTTTGTACAGCCAAAATCTTAAATTTGAAAAACTATCATCTAAATAATTATGGGACTCTCTTAATAAAAGATCTTTTATATTAATTTCATAATAATTATCACATCCAAGAATAGTTTTTTTTGTTTTAACAAAATTCTTAGTTCCTTCAATTATATCATTTAAATTGACAAAATTTTCTACAATAAAACCTGATTTTTCTTTTATCTTTTTAAGAATTTTCGATCTATTAAACCAAAAATTATAAAACCAAACTAGATGATAAATATTTTTTGATTTTTTTTTTAGAAAGTCTTTGAGATAAGGAAAGTATCTATTTTCAAGTTTAAAATCTTTTTTGAATTTATTTATATCCATAGAATGATGAATCAAAATATTATTTTCTGAACTTATATTTTGATTTTTATAATCAAATTTAGAAATTATAATCCAGTACATAATACTTATTATTGATAAAATAGTTTTAAAAAATATTTTACAATTCTTTAAAAAGTTTCTAATAATAAAAAAGTTTGATTTAAATTTGACTTCAAATTTTTTTTCTTTCAAAAAAATTGCAATTGTTTTTAATAAATAGATATCATCGCAAATTATGAGAATTTCTTTTTCTCCTCTTTCTTTTAATTGATTAATCGCATCTAAGGCAGAATAAATATGGCAAATAAATAAAAAAAAATCAGAATTTAAGTTATTTTTACCGGCTAGATCTGTCATCCACCAATGTTCAGAGTCCTTATTTAAATTTCTTTGTTGTTCAGTCCATTTAAGATATCTCTTAATTTCTTTTTCGAAGGTCTTGTGAATAAATTCATTTATATTTATTTTTTTTCCTTTTATTTTTTTTTCTAGATTTTTTAAATTAGAATACTTTTTTCCAATGAAAATCCAATTAGACTTCCATTTGATATTATCCGTATGATAATTAATTTTAATTTTCATTTTAAGATTGTAAAATTTTAAACTTATTCGCCGCCAGCAATCGTTAATGTTTCGCCGGTAATGTAAGTATTTTTTTCAGAAGAAAGAGTATAAATGAAATCAACTATTTCAAGAATTTTTGCCATTCGGGCCATAGGTATCATTTTAATTCTACTATTGAGTTTTTTACCTTTAATTTTTTTATGGATTTTAGTGTTAGTAACACCAATTCTTAAATTATTAATTAAAACATTTTTTTTACTTAAGTTTTTGTAAGTAGATGGAATAAACTCTAATGCATGCTTTGAGAAAGAATAACAATATGTATTTTCTCCACCGCCAAATTTCACACCTATACTGCTACAATTTAATATTCTTCCCCATTTATTTTTAACCATTCCGGACAATAAATTTCTCTCAATTAAAATTGGTAAAAAAGTATTAACTTTAAATGTGTTTACAAGGTCATTAATGTTCGTTTTTTGAAATGATTTATTGTTTATATATCCAACTAAATTAATAACTGTATCAAACCTATTTTTCAAAAATGGGCTTAAGTTTTTAGCTTTCATTAAATCACATTTTATAAATTTTACTTTAAAATTTTTAAATTTTTTCAAAAATTTTATGTTTTTTCCTGAGTAATGGGCTGTAACTAACCAATTTTTTTTATAAAAATATTTAACAACCTCCTGGCCAATATCAGAACTCCCGCCTAAAATAAGCACTCTTTTTTTATTGTTTTTACTCATTTTTAAAAATAACCAGAATTTTTTTTACCCATCATAGTTCCATCAACATCACAAACATTGCATGGAGAAAAATTCCTATTTGAGTGATTTAACATTTTTCTAATTTTCATAGATTTTTTACTAAACCAAATATCAATTAACCTCTCCTTATAAAGATTTCCTAATATCAATTTCTTTCCCCAGTCATGAGGACACATCAATACATCTCCTTGGTAGTCAAGAAAAAAAGTGTAAGAGGGTATATAACAAGGATTTTTTAAAGGAGCGCTAAGAGTTTTAATTTGATACTCAGCATTCTCCATCAATCCGGATCTGTTGCTTAAGGTAATTCCAAAATCTTCGTTCTCATTTAAATATCTATGACGTACAATAAATTTCTTCTTATCCAAATTAGCTTCTTTACATAAATTTTCTAACTCGATAGCTTCTTTTTTTCCATCATACGCACTAATTAAAATTTTGTTAAGCCCATGTGAAAATAGCTTTTTTAACCTCGCTAAATTTAGAGGATCTCCATTTGTCACAAGTTCAATATTGCATTCTGGTAATAAATCTTTTGCCATTTTAATTAAATTATAAATATTTTTATCAAGCAGGGGTTCAACAAACCCGCTATATCTTATAGTTCCTCTATAGTTATATTCTTTTAACTCTGCACATAACTTCTGATGAAGTTCATTTGAAATAAATTCTTTTCTATCAATAAAATCCTTCGCACTTCTTGGACAAAACGAGCATTTCCTATTACAAGTGCCTGACTCACTAATCTCAATTTCTGTGGGTAGAGGCAAGTTTAGACCTTCAAAGTTAACAAATTGTAATTTTCCCTCAACAGTTTTTAATTTGTTTTTAATATTTGTATCTATAAATTTTTTTTTTACTCCCATAGTAATTATGATTTTAATCTTTTTTTTACCAATTTCACATCATGAATTGTGTCCACAGCAATTGATTGCTTGCTCATTTTTAAACCTCTTAATTTTACTCCCAATTCTATAAATCTTAAATATTCCAAGTCCTCAATTTTTTCTAAAGGTGTTTTTTTCTTTAATTTATAAAAAAGTTCTAACCTTTTTTTCGGAAATGCGTACGCACAAACTTGTCTCCATGCTTTAATGAATTTTTTTTTCTTATTAAAAGGTATTGATGCCCTTGATGCATAAATAATATGATTATCTTTCGAAATCACAACTTTAGGAACATTTACGTCAAAAAACTGTTTTTTGTCGGTAATTTCACAGTAGCCAGTTATTACATCATTTGGAAATTTTTTAGTTTCTTCTATTAATTTTTTTAAATCTTTGGGGTTGAAAAGAGGTTCATCTCCTTGAACGTTAATAAGTGTTTTTGCTTTTAGCTGTTTGCTTGCTTCGAAAACCCTATCAGTTCCTGTGAGACAATCTTTTGATGTCATCAAAACTTTGATATTATTTTTTTCACAAACTTTTTTTACTCTTAGATCATCTGTTGCTACGTAAACTAGTTTTTGATCGACTGCCTTTATGCACTGTTTGTAAGTTTTAACTACCATTGGAATGCCATTAAATTTTATTAAAGGTTTGCCCATAAGTCTTGTCGAGTGATATCTGGCTGGGATTACAACTGCAAAATTCATTATCTATAATGCATAAATTGAAGTTGAGTTTATACTATAGGTCGTTGGCGTTACTGCTAACAATGGTCTTGACCCTGTTGAGGATGAATACAAATGTAAAAGCTCATCAATTGTTTTAGTTCTTACATCATTATTCCCATACCCATCAAAACCAGCTAATAATATTCTCTCTGCTTGACCGCTGGTTGCAATAGATAATGCGTAAACTAGTGTAAACAACCTTGGCATTATAGCTCCATTTTTATTAAATTTAAAAGTGTTATGCTCTAGACCAACGCCAAAATTAAAAATTTTAATTTTGTTAAGTTTTTTTTTAATAGAATTATTTATTAAAGTTTTTGGTATAGCAAGGGGTGATTTAAGATTTTTATAATCTTCAGTGTTTGCTATAAGTTTTAGAGGATTGCAGGCAGCATAAATATCAATTAATTTTTTTTCTATTTTAATATCTGTATTTACAGCAATTACATAAGGTTTTTTATTTTTAATATATGTTTCGATTTCACTTTTATAATCTTTTGCCTTAGGACCAGAAGCTATAAGTAAAACTTCCTTTTTTTTAATTTGTAATATTGGTGACCATGTTCCAATATTAAGTCTTAAATTTTTTTGAAACTCTGATCTAACTAAATCAACATTATATCTACTACCTCCGCTATTTTTCAATTGATGAATAGCAGCTAAAATTTCTGCATCTTCAAATTTTGTTGATAACATTTCTTGAATATATGTTGGATGAATTCCATTTAAACCAGCTAGATAATAATAAGTATTCGTGCCCCATCCATATTTAACTTTTAAATCCTTAAAATAATCCTTTATTAGATTTAAAATTGGAAGAATATGAAATTTTTTATTAAAAGAATTTTGTAATTCCACTAAAAAATTTTCAGTTTGAGTATTTCCTGGACCCCTACCCATGCCTGTTATGGTGCAATCTGTCCATTTTACTCCAGATATAATTGCCTCTTTAGTATTAAGAATTGCTTTTCCAAGGTTATCATGTGCATGAATACCTATATCTCCTTTCCAATTGACTCTAATAGTTTGAATAATTGTTTTAACACGAGAAGGGTCTAAACTGCCTAAACTATCTGCAAAATAAAAAACCTCTGGATTTACTTGATTAATTTTTTTTGAAACAGACGTTAGTTCTTTTTGGTTAATCTCAGAAATTTGCATTAAGTTTAAACCTACTTTATACCCAAGATTTTTTAGAACCTTTGCAATTTTAAGAGTGCTATCTAATTCATTTAGATGAAAAGCTACTCTTACTAAACTAATCTTGCTAAATTTTTTTTTTACAAAAAGTTTTTTGACTGAAATTTCCAAATTTTTCCTATTAATTATCTCTGAAGCATTAACCATCACTGCAATCTTTAAGCTCTTTGGAATATTTAAACTATTTATGTAATTTTCTGTTGTATACCAATTGGACCCTCTAAAACTTTTTGAGGGGTAAGATCTAAACCCTAATTCAATTATTTTAATTCCAGACTTTGAAATAGATTTTAAATATTCTCTAACAAGATCCAATGAGAAATCCCAATTATTATAGTAACCACCGTCTCTTAGAGTACAGTCTAAAACTTCAGTTATTTTTTTCATGATTTAATAGGGGTAAAATTTTTTCATTTAAAGTTTTATTCAAATCGTAATCATAGATATATTGATTAAAATTAAATTTTCTACAACTTTTTATTTCATTAAGAGTTAATTCAAGTTGTTTCTTTTCATTTATATAGTGCACAGCTGAACCATTTTCATCAGTTTTATGTATTTTCATTTGTTTATAACGTTTATTTTTATCATATAATATTACCGGAACTTTAGAGTTCAATGCATCTTCTATTGTACCGGAAGATAAGCTTATTAGTGAGAAAGCATGCTTTAAGAGTGAGTCGATCCTTTTATTTGAGAATTTCAAAAATTTAAAATTTTTGCTCAGATTTTTTGTATATGATTTAAATTGTGGATGAACTTTAACGACAAATTTTTCTTTTCTTTCTTTTGAAATTAAATTCAATTCATCTAGTATAGACCAATATTCATAAAACATATCAACTCCTAAATATTGTAAATTTGTAAAATCCTTCAGAGTAGTTGCGAATAAGACGTATTTTTTTTTATGACTTTTTTTATATAAATTTGAAAATATTAAATTACCTGTAATTATTTTTTTACCATCTAGTCCATGCGTTGATAAAGACTCATTCATAATTTTTGATTGAATAGCAAAATACTTACTTTCACCATTAAATACTCCTTCAGCGATTATTTTTTTATAAATAATATCATTTTCATTAAATGCTTCAGATATCACTCCATGGGGAATGCAAAGTGTTGAATTTTTAATATCTGAGTCTAAGATTGAGCCATCTAATCCTCTTGCGATATTTGACAGAGATAAATGAAAATTATTTTCATTAATAAAACTTTTTAGAGCAATAATTTTTTGATTTAAATCATTAAAATAATAATTTAATTTTTTATAAAATTTATTCATTATTTTTGAAATATCGTATTTATTTTTAAATATAAATTCTATATCCTCAATAAAATCTTCTCTTTCTATTTTAGAATCCTTTTTTTTGTAAAAGTTAATTAATTTAACACCACTGAAAAAATATTTTATTTTATCAATTAAAGAAATTTTATCAAAAGTTGGTAAAAAAACTTTAATATTTGTTTTTTTAAAAAAAAGGATAATTTTTCTAAAATTGTAACCTGCATTACTCAAAATTGCTTTTTTGTAATTATTTTTTGGTATTTTTTTTTTTACATGATAACTATAAATATTTTTTTCAGTATTATTTATTTCACAACTACTAGCAGCTATTAAGTAGTTTGAGTAAATATTTTCTATTATATCGTTACAAATTTTTGATTTATGAATTAAATGTTCTTCTTTTCTCAATCCTGATACAATGAAATTTTCTACTTTAAAATTCTTAATTAAAATTTCTGAAATTTCTATAATTAAAGCAATACTATTTAATCGAAATCTTAGAAAACCTATAATTTCAGACTTTAAACTATAATTTATATTTTTTTTGAATTTTAAACTATTTGAAAATTTTTTAGAAATATTAAGAGACTCAATATGAAATTTATTGCTTATATATTTGTTAAAATCAAATATTTGCACGTTTTTATTTCTACATAATAGATATGTCTCGATATTGAGGGGTATATATATATTTTTCTCAGACTTATATTTGTTGAAAATAATTTCAAAATCAAATTTATCCTCGACAAAACATGCTTTAATTTTTTCATTAATTTTATTCATAAATATAAATGGAATTGTTTAAGTTCGAGATATAAAAAATTTTAATTACAGATCTTTAAATTTCACCATTTTTGAAGGCTTTATTATAAAATAACCGTGCTAATTCAAAATCAATACTATCATTAATATCTATAGAATTAAATTTGTCCAATGTTATAAACTTTGGTTTTTTTCCAACTATATTTTTATATTTAATCATATTTTTTTTTTTTATGATGTTTAAACCAAAAGTAAGCGCGTGGTAATTGTTTGGTAAATCTTGAGAATTTGGGGCATCAAGGTATTTATAGTTTAATGGTTTAAGATTTTTCCAAATAAAAGTCTTAAGTTCACTTACAGTATTAAAGCTATCATATTTATTTCTATATTTTAAAAAAACTTTAAAAAATTTATTATATGTTTTTTTTTTTATGATTGGAGACGTGCACGGACAATATACTAAATAATCTCCATCTATAGACTCAGCTAAATTTCTAAAAAAATCCCCCCCTGAACATTTTGAGCTTGCATAAAACTTTTTTCTTTGATGAAAATGAACTTTTTTTTTATTTGCTATCTTCTTGGCCCTCAGAGAGTCAGAACTGACAACAATTTTATCTATGAAACTTATTTTTTTGAGCTGATCTATTTTAATTTCAAGCAGTGATTTTTTTTTAAAAAAAGGTAAAAAGTTTTTATTTTTTAATCTTTTTGAATTTTTTCTTACAGGTATTATAGCTGTAACTATTGATTTCATTTAATGAATTTAATTAAATCTCTTCTTTAAAATCTGAATTCTTTCTAGATTATCGTTCTTAAGTCTTATTTTTCTTTTTTTGTTAATTTTATGCTTGTATCTCAACCATTCTAATTCAAATTTAAATATTGAGTTTATAATCTGATCAAAATTATTTAAAACATAATTGTTAATTTGAATCTCAATATTTCTAGTTTCTACCCTATCAATTAATTTTTTATTAAATAAATTTTTAACAAAATTTTTTGAATTTGCAGTCAACGATCCTCCCATTTTTACTATTAATTTTTTTTTTTTTTATTTTTTTTAATGTTGAGTAGACTAATTTAAATATCCTTTTTGAGTCTACTTCCTTTTTTTCAAGGTTTAAAGATCCAGCTAAATCTGATCTACCTATTACAACACCCTTTAACCTTTTTAATTTTTTTTGTTGAAGTATTTTGCCTATATTTTCAAAAGCTTGAATGCTTTCTAAATTAACATAAAGATTTTGTTTATTATTTTTTGAAATTGTTTGCAAAAATTTTCTTAATGCATACGTCGACTCGACCATAGGAGCTACGATGCCTTTTACTTTAAGCCATTCACAGAAATAAATATCGTTTTTTGCCTCACAACCTCCAATTTTTACATTTAGATCTAAAGAGGCTTTTTGAGTAATTTTTTTCATTAAAATCAAATCCTCATAACAAGCTCCCTCATCCTCTAATGATTGTTTGACAGCAGTTATATTAAATTTTTTTAAATTTTTTAAAGCATTTACAATTTTTTTCATAAAACTACTCTGAAAAGAAGTGCTTTTTTCTAGATGAAGACATTACTTCGACTTTTGATTTCCAAAAATCATTTTGATTATTTCCCTTCTTTCTATTTCTTAATTTTTTTCCGCTCGAATTTGAAGGAAAATCGTAAACAACATAAATAAATTTTCTATCTTTTTTTCCTAAGTATTTAGATACCGCATGGTAAGACCACGGGACATTCAAAGTAAATAAACAAAAATTATTTTTCACTTTGTAGGATTTGTGAACTTGTAAATTTTTTTTAGATGGAAAAATATCGTAAAGATTTTTTTTATTATTATTTTTGAGTTTTATTATCTTAATCTCTCCACCTTTAGAACTATCAGAGTCAAGATAAAAGAGAATATGCAAAAGATGATCTCTTCTATCTAGATGCGCGCTCTTCAAATATCCTTTTCTCATTACTGAATAAGTAGAATGATAAGACAATCTAGACTTCTGAAATTTTTTTGTAACATATTTTTTTATTGATCCTTCAAATTTTTTTAAGATTTGAGGTTTAAGTTTCATAAAAACTTTATTTAAATTTTTAAAATTTGAGTTTTTATTTAACTTTTTGTAGCCAGCTGAACTTGGGAGAAGAGTTTTTTTTGTTTTTGATATGCTTTGATAGTATATATCTTCATCTGAAATATTTTTAAAACTTGGTAGAATTTTATTAATTTTATTTAATTCTTTATTTGGAATTAAATTTTTAACAACAAAATACGGGAATGGATTTAAATTTAATTTACTTTCGGCTATTTTTCTTTTTGAATAACTTATCATGAATTAACTTTTAAAATTTTTCTCTTTCTTAAGCAAACTTATAATAAATTTTTTAAAAAATCTATTATCTTTATCAAAAGTAAATTTAAGGTATTTGTTTTTTTCCAAATATTTTGTCCAGCTATTATTATTAATGTTTAGTAATAATTTTATCTTTCTAAAAATTTCTTTTTTATTTTTGGTTCTATGTACGTTTAAAAG
>MDTA01144368.1_pt1 | contig 11425 bp, 10 predicted proteins | sample 811151 | NCBI WGS metagenome assembly MDTA01 (sample SAMN05326648, study PRJNA326480) | marine metagenome | isolation source: seawater | place: Indian Ocean: South | collected 2010 | reverse complement strand
ATCGGTCACCATTGTTAAAAATGGTAATAGGCTCTACAAAATCGTGCTTGTCGCCGCCTTTCTTATGCGCATCATGACACTGTCTGTACAGAAGCCAAATAAATTCTTTTAGCTTTGGGTTTTCTGAAAGAATGCTGCATGTACATGCGCGCAAATGTTGGGCATGTTTTGTAGACATTGGTGGACGCCTGGCAATCAGATCCGTGATGACGGTTGGCATGTTTGCTGCGCCGTGGCGCTCTCGCCACTTTTCAAAAGCACCCGTATGTAGCAAGAAGATAGCATCGTCCAAAGGAAGTGGGGATCCGTTAAATGTGAATTCGATCGCACGACGTATGAATTCCTCGTGCATGTCGGCGTTGCTCATGTCGTGTGATGATGCTCTACTCAATTTCCTCTTTGATATTTATCCATGTTTGTTTGTTTTTTAAGTTTTTCTTACCAACCTCAGTGTAGCAAACTGTACATAAAAAAACTTTGACTAAAAAAAGTTTTTTTACAAAGTTTTTTTTACCAACCTTAGTGTAGCAAACTGTACATAAAAAACTTTGACTTAAAAAAGTTTTTTTTAAAAAGTTTTTTTTACAGAGTTTTTTAGTGGTCTATAAGAACCCCAAAAAAATTCCAATTGATTCACAAACCAGACACACCCACACAGTAGTGCTAGTATGCAGAACCAAATGTCCGTGGACAGCTCAAGCACTTTACTTCGGGTATTTTCTGGAAATTTTGAAGTGGATATGCCCGACCACCTTCTTAACCATATTTTCCGTCTTACCCCTGGTCTGGAAAACACATGCTCGACGATGAGAAAGCATGCATCAAGCCTGAAGAGAAAGGTCACTTGCAAACTGAAGTGCGGTGGTCCTGAAGGTAGTAATTTTGGGGCAATTATATCGGGCTTACAGAGCATCATGGAATGCAATACAGTTGTTGAGGTGAATATGACCGAGACCGATTCGGAATGCAACAAAGTTATTGAGAAGAATACGTTATTGGTCGAGACGGATTCTTTTATGGACATCGATGTTTTGCCTGTTTGTCACAAGGATACTGGCAATCCCAATCGAGACTTTTCCGGTTTTACTTCTGTCAAGCGTTTGCATCTGGACTTGGGTTTACACGAATCAATGCCAGATAAGTTTGAAGCGATGATGGACAACTGTTTATCATTAAGGGAATTGAAAATTTATCCGTTGAATGGTACATATCCCAATAGCACGAAATTTCTGAAAGATTTAGGTTTTTGTTGCGGAATTGAATTTGTCAAGACAATATCGGAACAACATTTTTCAAAAGGTCGATTGGACATGCTTACATGCTTGTCTGTAGGGTATCTTGACCTTGGAGTCCGGGGGGTTCAACTGTTGGCGACGGGTCTTTTATCAGGAAACTGTGACCAACTGTCCCAATTGAATATACAGGGAAACAATATGTATTTTGAGGGATTTTCTAGTCTGTCAGAAGTGTTCTTGCGTGGAAAATGTCCGATACTTTCCACGCTGAAAATTGACAACAATGAAATCGTGGTCGAGTGTATGGGAAACCAATCATACGAGCAGCCACTTGTGGGTAACGCACATTGGCAGCGGACAAAAAAAGACTTGAAAGAAAAAATGTGGCTTGGACTGGCATGCTGTTCAAAACTTGATAGACTGTCCATACGCGGAAATGGACTTACATGTCAGAACGTGAACGATTTGGTCACAAGTATGTCAAATAACAATTTTACTCGGCTGGAAAGTCTCGATATTGGCGGTAACGCTATTGAGGGGGAAGGTGTTAATGCTTTACGGCAAGTGTTGCTTTGTGCACCGAAACTTACACATTTGAACATGGATTCCGACGAAATAAGACTTAACTTTTGGACACCATCGTTTGTGTGGGGTTGGCAAATGCCCACCTCACTGATGAAATTGAGTCTTGCTAGAAATTTCCTTGGAAATGGAAACGTAGGGCTGTTGGCGGACCTTATGCGTGAAGGGAGCTTTCCGGCACTTGAAGAGTTAGATTTAACCTGTACGCAAGCTGGATCTTACGGGGCGGCTGCAATAATGGACAACGTCAATTGCTGTACTAGACTTCACAAATTGAAGCTTAGCCGGAATGGGATTGGAGATAGAGGAGCAAACTTGTTGATTGATGTTCTACATCAGTCGCCTTGTTCCGTGTTGAAAGAGTTGTTTATTAGTAACAATGGGTTTTCATCCGATGTAGCTGACGAACTGGCTGCGGTGTTGCAACAGTCTTCGTCGTTGACGTCTTTGTCTATCGATGACTTTGAATAAACTTTGTGATAGATTTTACGTCTCAAAATCGCCGTGACACACCAAAAACAGCCTAAAATCTCAATGTCTTAGCGAATCGTTTCATGTATCCCATCATAAACAAGGATTTGGTCACGTTGCTGCCCCCTGCCACATGCAAAATAAACGTTTTGTCGTTCCACAGATCAAACGACATAGACGAACTCAACAGAGTGTCCATCTTTGAGTCGGGGCGAACATTGATTAAGCATCGGTCCACGTACAAGGTGTGCTGTCTGAAAAAATCCGCCATGGTAGCGTTATATCTCGGGGCCATGACGGCGTCAATTCGGCGATAGCCAAAGCACTCGGGCCACTCGTCCAGGAGGTAGAAAAACGCCCGATTCTCATACTTTAATGGAAGATATGGACTTGACGCCAGCAATTCTGCTGATTTCCACGCCTCGTCCAGAAACATGCTCGCGGCAACTCCGCGTTTCATTAAAAACACACCGCTATTTACGCCATTAAAGTCTTTACTAATCAGCATCATGTGATTGGTGTTGTGTATCTTGGAAATGAGGCTCGAGAGTGGAATCTCGTGGTTGTTGATGATTGCATCGGCATCGAGCATTAAAGCAAACTCATGTTTATGCAGGACTTTTCGCAATAGTGGAAATTTGCCCCATGGAAAGGGCCATGGCTTGGAATAGGACTCGGCCTCTGCGACACTTGGTGCATACAGTGTATATCCCCAACGATTCGCATATTTTTGCTTGTTCGCCACGGTGAACTGCCGCAGGGCAGGGGATAAAAAATCATTCACAAGCAAAACGATAGCAACGTCGGACGTGGTGTTGTGCTCGGACAAAGGCAAAAATTCCTTGTTGACGCAAAAATTCTCACGCGCCCACTCGCGCGGGATGAAGCAAGAAACAACGACTGAGACGGAATTTGACCGGATCTGCGATGCACTTGAGCTTTCAGTTTGCATCAAGGCGATCAAGACAACATGTCCAGCATAGAACACGAGTAAAAAGATCAGCGCAGCAAAAAGTGCCGCAGATTGTTGCATGGAAATCTGATTGGTAAGTGGCGTGTCTAAGCCTTGTATTATAAACCATGGACCGCAACTATGGTGAGAACATTTCAATGGGTCGTGGTAAACTGGATCATTCGTATGGATGTATATGAACTCTGAACAATTTGGTGTTATTTCCTTGTGCTTGAATGTGGCTGGATCAAAGGTTTGGCCCGGCTCTTTTGCAGCTGCTCCCATTGGAATTACCAAAAAACACCTGATCTCTCTACACCAAAGCATAAACACCTGATCTCTTTACACCAAAGCATAAACACCTGATCTCTCTCGGTGTTATTCTACCAATGCCAAAGGAAAATGCTGGAGCAGCCAGCGTACGCAAATGCTACGACGATGGCCCCAATTCCACCGGGCCCCAATGAGGCTGAGCCCACCGGCCTCTTTTAAGACCTGGCGCTGCTGCCCAAAAAAACTACCATACACAAATGCCGGATTCTCTTGTGTATAATTCCGGACCACAAAATTCATGGCCAAGTCCTCGCATGCATTCCCACTGTCAATAAATCGTAGAATCTCTTCATCCTGCCAATACAAGTCCCAATAGCGGACAGGTAGAACCCATGTCTTGGGCAGAACCATTTTGTTGGGGTACGTAAAGCCCCAGAAACTGTAAGTCCCATCCGATCCAAACGAACGGGTGTCCAAGCCTACGAGATCACTTTGAAACGAGCGACGCAAAAGTTTGATTACAAGATCACGCGGGACAAGCACATCGTCGTCGACTGAAAATGTCGTGCGCGTTTGCACGTGCTTGCGAAAATAATAGCGATTGTTCATGCTGTTCTGCTTCGTTGCTAAACATTGCACGTCAACCTCACAAGGTTGGAATTCGGGGCACGTGGCACTCACATTTTGCCAGACAAACAAAATTTTGTCAAAAATGTCGTCCATGCGGCAATAACTTTCCAGCATCACTTTCCAGTTTCCTCGGCGCTTTGAGTTGTAAGCCATAGTCACCAGAGTTGTCTTCTCGCCAGTCCAATTCATGACATTGATTTGATCTTCCAATTGTTGCTCGTAAATCAACAAGTGAACGACGAAGAACCCAACGAGCAACAAGGCGCAAACAATGTGTATAAGATGGCACCTTTTCCAGCCCATGGTACCTGTCGTATAGTTTTTTCGTGTCATGATGACTTTCTGTGCCGCTGATTTGTCAAAGTATTACAGTGCCTCTCTATTTTTTTTATTTGATCTGTTTACTGTTTGTGGTTGGTGTTGATTAGTATATACATTCTTTGCCTTGGAGACAATGGGACATCAAGTCATGATAGACAAGCAGAATTTTCATGCCAAATTAGTCTGGCTTGAAGAAAACATCCGAAAGCCACTACAGGGCTCCCTTTTTGACATTTGGGTGGCATCGCCAGTGAAAAAAATCTATTGCGAACAGAGAAAGCAAGCATAAACACGGCTAGTTGTCATGTTTAACACATACTTAAAATAGATTGAATGGTGGTTGGTTTGCAAACGTAATCCCCTCTAAGCTTCACAGGCATGCCTCTGTCAGTCGGGTGTGCTTCTGATGAAAGAAGGACTTGATTTTTGTGCCTGTGCGCAGTCCCGAGAATATTCACAGACACCCATGCGTATCCTGCAACTTCTTTCGACAAACGAATGTTGCTTTTTTTGACATTGTCGACGTGGCGGTGTGGAATATTGAGTACCTTTTCCACGTGTTCAGCCCAACCATCAAAAAGAATACATACGTGCTTGGAATGTTGTGTGTCGCGAATTGTGACCTTGCACGTGTTTTTTGTCAGCAGGGCGACATCCCGTCCAATCTCTTCGAAAAATTCCCGGCGTGCTGTATTATATGCTTTGTCTATCGCGGGTTTTTGGTTGGCGTCGACTAGATCTTTCTGCTCCGATTTGCCACCCGGCATTCCCCACAACCCAGTATTTTCTTTCACCATCAGTACTACGGGGTAATATTTACTGGCGGGGATGTGATGATTATGCTTACTGGGAGCGTGCAGGCCTCTGCGTGCGACGAGGTATATAAAGGAGTTGTATTCGGTCATGTGTCTACTATCTCGTGTTTTGAAATGATTATATAGGTTGCCAAATGTTTAAAATTCAAATTAAAAAATAAAAAAAAATATATTTTCAAAACTTAAGCCCGAGCCTGTGTGTTCTCTTTAAACTGAATGCTGCATGCTGCTTCTGACGACGTCCTGGGACAGATATTACTCTATTACGCCTTGCATCGACATGATTTTCTTGAACTTCAAACATGCCGATACGTATGCAGGCAATGGCTGGCTTCCTGTGATATAATCGTGTCAAAATTGACACAAGACCTGCCTTCGCTGCTCACCACGCGCACTCATGTAATTACAACAAAAGGTGGCATCACAGAGGAGGATTTACAGTTCTTCTCGGAAAACATATCACGGTTTACGTACCATGTTTCTTCGCAACTATCATGTTTTGAGTGCCTGTTAAGCAATATACCCGCATATGACGTTTTCGAGTGGAACGCGCTGCAGTTTCGCGACCATGTAGAGTATGACCACGAGAATGCAATTTTCATGATGATTGCCGCGGATCAGAATTTCTGTGCCTGCGTTCTTCGGGCATTTTCCCTGCATCTTTATCATTTAGGCGTTACGGAGTACATTTTGCAATTATTGTTATTTCTGTCGATCTCGGAAAGCTGTCAAATAAGTTTCAGCACGGGACAATTCATTTTGCTGGCCAGAAATTGCATCGCGGTCTACATCTCGTGTGAGCCGATCATCCTGGACATGATGACACTACTCGGCAACATGACCCGAGAAAATGCAAGCTTTTCCAATGAATGCATCCGTTCCAGCCTCTGGCTGTGCCTGAAAAATGTATTGAGTCGGTATCAAACACACAGTGAAATTTCATGGGAGTGCATATCCATCATCTACCACATTCTGTCTTCCTCAGATTATTCGTTTGACTTTATCAGTATTTTGGCATCATCCTCCGTTCTCGATGCGGTAATTTTGTGCATGAATGCTATGCCACAAAACTTGGAAATTCAAGAAGCCGGTTGTTTGACGCTCTCAACTGCGTGTTTGTTTGGTGATGTGATCATTTGCAAGCTACAAAAATTATCTACAAGAAACACGGTTGCCCGTGCCATTTTTCAGCCGAATGCAAGAGACCTAACAAAGTACCATGGGAGCCTGGTACTGACCAAGATATTGCACTGGACGCGCTCCGTGGACACATAAATTCTCTTGACAGCCGCCGTTCAACAAGCTTTTGCTCGCTCGCTCTCTCTATTTTGATCCCGTAGAACAGATCAAGGCATGCAGACTTCCTTGTGCTTCTGTGCAAGAAACTCACGAATACAAAGTTTCAAGTTTCTGTTTGGTATAAATTGGTTTCCCATGGGACAATTTGTAGAAGGACTGCGAAAGTCTTTGTTGGTTCTGAGCCACTTTACCAGGGCCACGCGTTCGTACGACACCCCGTCCTGGGCAACCACGGGGTGTTGCATGGGTGCCAGTGTTATGGGGCAAATGAATTCTTTAGGGATGTCGACGCCTTCAGTGGCTGCTACGGTTTCCTCCCACGTGTCATCGTCTTCGTCCATGTTTTCGGCTTCCTCGTTTAAACTGCTGTGGTGGTGCGTGGTATCTGAGTTTTGTTGTACTTGCACAGGCGCACCGTTATACAACTCTGATACGCGATAAAGTACATCAAAAGGAGTTCCACTGTTTGGATTCCTTGGTGGCATTAGAAATCGTGGGGCGCTATCGTGCCTCTCAATAGATATGTTGTGCAGAGGTCGCATCATATCCATGTCACTGCCAACGTGTACAAGGTCATCAGTGGGAACTCTTGAACGAAACACAGAAGGCATGATGCCAAAGGGAGGAAAAAGAACAACAGTCTGTCGTTCCCGCTGTGGTTCATTTCTCTCTACGTCGGCTTCTTCCATATTGATTTGAAAACTAACATTTTAAAATTCCTTTATGTTTATATACGACACAAACAAAAAAATCCTAAATCATCAAAAATCCACCACGGAACAGAGAGAAATTCAAGGCATATTCCAGCTCAGGCGTAAGGGAGAACCAGACACGCTTCGCTGCGGCAGAAGCGTGTAATTGTGCACTCTAGAAGGGCTTTGTGATACACTGCCAGCCGGTCTCATTATTTCTGGCGACAATGCAAACGGCATGCCATGCATGACAGAGCGTCTTTTGTCTGGACTGTGCAACGCATCGCGCCTTTCTGGCGACGTGCTGGGCAGAGCCCCGTGGCTCAACCGCTTCTTCCTTGGGCTGCTTGCCGCACTGTGCATCGGGGTCTTGAAAACAGAATTTTCATCTAACCCTGTCTGCAATGCCGCGCCAGGAAAGATATCAGGCATCTTTTCGTGATTTGGATTGGCTGCAAATACCCGGCGAAAAAAACCATACGAAGGGTCGTTGCTGAATGTGTCCCGCTCTGTTGCGTTGCTTTTGATTGCGGCAAGTTCGGTGGCCATGACGCTCACATTTGCCAGCAAAGCACGGGCATTATTTTCAACCTCGATGTTGACAAGCGAGGACTGCTTAGCAACGCTTTCCAAGCGTTTGTTTTCGCTTTCCAGCTCTCGCACCCGCTGCTTCAGTTTCTCATTCTGGTAATTGCACGTTTGCAACTCCTTTTCAAAAAAAGCAAACAGATTACAGGTTGATTCCACCTGCGCCCTGTGGTCCTCGGCATTTTTGCGAAGCTTGTTTTTATGATCATCAAACGACGGTAAGGGTAGCATAGGCGGTGGGTCTTGACGCTGCATGTGCTTGATCTCCGTCCAAGGGTCGTAATGCAACTTCTCCGTGTTTTCGTTTTAACGTACTCAATTTAGAAAAAATATTTTTTTACTTTTTGAACTCAGACTTTATTTTTAGTTTTTTTTTCAAGACACACGAGCCCAAACTCAAAACCCGGATGAGTCACGTCTATGGTTGATGAAAAAAAAATAAAGTTTTTTAAGTTTTTTTTGGACACGGTCTTGAAAAATAAATCCCTCCGTCTGTGCAGCCCTTCGATCAAATCCCCGCAAGCGCATGTACGAAGACGTCAGTCATTTTTCCCTGCGCTACTGCAATTATGTTTTATTATCGGCATATTTGCGCAGGGTGGATGGTGCGGCATCATTACTAGACGCCTTGACAGCGCTGGCGCACGTGGCTGACAGCCACAGTAAATCATCGGTCATAGTGCACAAGCCACGCGAAGGTGTGTTAAGCGTTGGGCGAAATCGTGGAGTTGTTGCGCACATTCTACCGGAAACGTGCCAGGCCCTTACCAAGAGCAAAACTATTTGCAATTGTTCCCTGCAGAAAATTGAAATGTGCAACTGCGTGGAAGCTCAGGACAAAGCAAGTACAGAAGGTCGCAATCGCAAAACAATTGCGTTGGATTGCAGTGAGTCTGGTTCGTGGACTTTGAAGACAAAGAAGCGACAGCCTCAAGAGCCCATGAACAGGAACGAAGAAGTTCTTCTTGTTACGGCTCTGTCCTTGGAAATTATACGCCAATGGCTACAGCAGGACGACAGTCTGTTCAAGCATGTTGTTGCTGGGGGTCTATTTATTGTCCCTGTGCACTACAGCAATGAACACGATGTGTTTGATTTGTGGCTTGAATTCGCGAATCGTGTCGATCGAACGTTGGCATACCAATCCATCCAGACTAAAGCAGCGGCGGTCCAATACAGTGGAGTTCCATGGACTGCTTCGACCCACATGTTTGAAAATGGTACTTCGTGTATGCTGAATAATCGGAAAATTCTGGCAGGGTGCGGCACGTTTCACAAACACACGAACACGTTGCAGACAGCCTGTCTTTTGCGCTGTTTCTTTCATCATTCGTCATGCAACGCCCAGGGTGTGGGTCTGTTTGGGGGCTGCGACAATCCATGTCATTGGGTAAGCAACAGGGACGGAGCAACCTTTTGGGAAGGCAAGAGTGTCGACACAGGGGGTTCCCGTCTGGTTCGCGATTTGTTGTGTGCATTTCATCGCTTAACTCTGCGTCAGCCCGTGAGCGATGACGACGCACAAATGCTGCGGTGCTCTTTGAAATATTTTTATGGGACAAACACACCCCCGTGGGCTGCGCGCAATGTGCAAAGGATTGCTAAAATGCTTTTGGAGGTTCCGGGATTTTCGGAGCAGACTGCAGTAAAAAGTGCGAGTCAATCAGATAATACTAGCAACGCGTGCGAGGGCATGGTCGCTAAAAAGGCGAGAAAGGTTGAAGGAAGGTCAGTAAACGCAGAGCCGTGGGTTGAAGTCTTTCATTGTCCGACATGCGACTTTCAGGGTTCGTTTCATGACGTGCGGATTCATCAGAAATCATGCCGAGAACATTTGGCACCGAAAACGAGCACGCAAGGGCAAGGCGGTTTCAGGCCACGTTTGAGCACGGGCGCGAAGTCAGAGGAGGAGGACGCATGGAAGGAAGATTTTTGTTGCCCGGGGTGCAACTTTCGTGGCACATTCAACAGCGTGCGGAAACACCAGCTTGTGTGTCGTTTTCATGCATCGCCGCGCGCGCAAGATGAGGGAGGTGCACATGAAGAAACGAGCAGGGAGGAAGTTCAAAACCGCAAAAAGTGCTACTTGCAATAAGCACAAAGGCTTGTGGTTGATGTATCGTCTTGGTTAAGAGTCAATGCATTGTTTGTTACAACCGAGGACGAATAAAGATATACCAAACATCAGAAAGCGCGGCAGAAAGAGATGCCACGCCAACGATTGTTACGGTTGTTATAAAGACTTTTCCGCGGAGTAATGCAAATGGAAAAATGAAAGTGAGAAATCGCAAATATTCCCATTCTGTTGACATGTAAATAATATCTGAGGCCATATTGGTCTGCACTAGGACCCACGATGTGGCAACACATTGAGAGCACGTGAGAAGAAAAATCAGAACCTGTGCCATCTTGTTTTTCTCGCCAGGGATATTTCTGAGGACGCCTACTACATTCAAAGTAGAGACGTCAATACCAGAATAAAAAGACGATAGTAAAAAATGCCTCCAGTGCACGGGAGACGATGCCATCGTTAGATAAACCATCACCAGCGTAATTGACACATTTAACACGTACGAGGTGACACTCAGTGTCACAGCACTTGTGCAGTATTTAGCTTGCAGGTCTCCGTCACAGGACAGCAGGTTGAGAAAGATATTGAATACCGGCAGCGCGGTGGCATCGGACACATACAGGACGAAATCGGAAAATGTATCCTGTATATTATCGCATTGTCCTTCCTGTTTGCACGTTTGCTGTAGGATGACTTCAACAGACGTTGGTGCGTTTTTGATACGAGGCACGATCAGGAATGAGTCAATCATCCATGTGAAGGGGACTTGTTTGCGCTGTGGCCTTATTAGGCTTCCGTCCGACGCTTGCTCGTTTTTTTCCGCCCACGTCAACGTAAAATTCTGTGCAAGATTGTGCAGCACTTGCAGGCCTTCCGCCGGGTGGATATTGTGTTTTGGAATGAGGAAAATTGACTGTGCATTCTCAATGAAAATGGTTGAAATCATATTTGGCAGTGTCATGTTGTTCTTCCATATGAAATCAAAGCAAGTAAAATCTCCTTCAGAGCACGAAGCCAGTGACAGGATGTCTGTCTGTTCCGTTTCCTCAGACTGGATGCGCCTGAAAAGCCTCCCACTTTTCCTGTGGTTGTTGTGTGGAAGAAAAAATTGAGGCGGGCTTGGTTGCAGCTCGAAATCGGAAAGCTTGCATGAAGTTTTTTCTCGCAACAATTGCTCCGTCGTTGAAATTTGCTGAAGGTGGCAACTGGGGCTCATGTTTTTCTTCGGGGAAAAAACCTCGGTTGGCCCAAACGTAGTCGTTCGGTGCGCATGTAGGGTTAAGGACACGCCACATAAAAACAGGAAGAATGATACAGGGACCTTGCTGGGTGTCTTTGTGGCGGAAACGAGAAAGAAAATGACGAGAATGGTAATGGTCAAGTAAGACGCGAAAAAAATAGCAAAGATGCCAAGGGCAAATGTATTGAATAGTTTCTGCAGAGGTGCCATTAATCTCGCAACACAGGTGCGAAAATCTAGTCAATAATTCTTATAT
>MDTA01115637.1_pt1 | contig 11425 bp, 9 predicted proteins | sample 811151 | NCBI WGS metagenome assembly MDTA01 (sample SAMN05326648, study PRJNA326480) | marine metagenome | isolation source: seawater | place: Indian Ocean: South | collected 2010 | reverse complement strand
GATATGATTAATAAATCTTTCTAATTAGTTTTGTTGGTTTTAAACTTATATTTTAAGCCATAGTAATTGAATTTTATCATCACAAAATAGACAATTGAAAGAATTTAAAAATAGGTTACAAAATAAATTTTAATAATTTAAGAAAAAATATTTTAGGATGACTTATATTATAATGAATAAATAATAATTTTAAAAATTATATTTTTAAAGGTTAATTATTTAAATCGTTATTTTAATTTTGACTATGGAATTTCTTGATAGGGATCTTTTAGAAATAGTTGAAAATAAAATTGATGATAATAATAGAAAAAATAATTCAAATGCCCATTATTGGTATCCTTTAAATTATGCAACTTATGGTCCTGAAGAAATTACTTCAGCTTTACAAAGTATGCTGGCTTTCAAAACTAGTATGTCTGATAAATGTAAATTATATGAAAACTCATTTTGTGAATATATAAAATCTAATAAATCTATATTTGTTAATAGTGGATCATCAGCTGATTTATTGGCAATTTCTTCTTTAGTAAAATCGCCATTTTTTAATTTAAATAAAGGAGATAAAGTATTAGTACCTGCAATTACATGGCCTACCCAAGTATGGGCAATAATTCAAGCTGGACTTGAACCTATATTATTTGATTGCAATAAAGAAACGTTTAATCCAGATATAGAGTCTGTTCCTCAAGAAATATTGAGGGATTGTAAATGTATTTTTACAACTCATATTCTTGGAACATGTGGTAATTTAGATTTATTAAGAGATATCTGCGATTCTTATAACCTAATATTGATTGAAGATTCATGTGAATCATTAGGCTGCAAATATAAAGGTCAAAATGTAGGTACATTTGGAATAATGGGAACTTTTTCTTCATTTTTTTCTCATCATATAACTACTATGGAGGGAGGGATGATATGTACTGATAATCAAGATTTAGATTTGCAAATTAGACTTATGAGAGCTCATGGCTGGTCAAGGGCTATCCAAGGCGGTAGGCTTGAGGAATTTTGTAATTCAAGAAAAATTGATTTAAGTGAATATTCTAATATTGATGCAAGATATTTATTCGTGGATGAAGGTTATAATTTAAGGCCAACAGAAGTAAATGCCTCATTTGGAATTTATCAGTTGAAAAAAATTGATTCATTTAATAAACATAGAAAAATACTTTCAAAAAAGTTCTATAATCAAATTTCAAATTTAAATAATATAAAAGCACCATTAATAGAGGATTTTTGTGAACCATGTTTTATGGCCTTACCATTAACAATTAATTCAGAAAAATATAATAATAAAGTAGCTATTAAATATTTGGAAGATAGAGGAGTTGAATCTAGACCTCTAATTGCAGGTAATATTCTGAGACATCCTGTTAATAAGATATTTAATCTTATTTCAAGTAATAATAATCTAGTTGGAGCAGATTTTCATCATCTTAATTCTTTTTATGTAGGCTTATCACCTAAACATACAGAGAATGATATAGAAAGACTTTATTTAGTAATAAAGGATTTAGATAAAATATTCGATAATTAGATTTAATAATTTTAAAAAATAAGCGTGTTTAGTATTAAAATAAGATATTTAGCGAATGAAATTTAAATTTATAATATGCAAAAAAAGTTAATTTCAAAAACTGATAAGATTTTCATAGCAGGTCATAAAGGTATGGCAGGAAGTGCAATTAAGAGGGCGCTGATAAAAAAAGGGTTTACTAATATTCTTACTGAAACTAGATCCAAATTAGATTTAGAAAGTGAAACTAGTGTCAGAGAATGGTTCACTGAAAAAACTCCTGATATAGTTGTTTTGTCAGCCGCTAAAGTAGGAGGTATAGAGGCAAATCTGAATTTTCCTACAGAATTTTTAATAAGTAATTTAAAAATTCAAAATAATGTAATTGAATCTGCTTGGCAAAATAAAGTAAAGAGACTTTTATTTTTAGGTAGCAGTTGTATCTATCCGAAATATGCTAGGCAACCAATTCAAGAAGAGGAGCTTATGAATGGAAGATTAGAAAAAACAAATGAAAGTTATGCTTTAGCTAAAATTGCTGGGATAAGACTATGTTCTTCATTACGTCAGCAATATGGTTTTGATGCTATAAGTTTAATGCCTACAAATTTATATGGTCCTGGTGATAATTATCATGAAATAAATAGCCATGTTTTGGCATCATTTATCCGGAAGTTTACTGAAGCAAAGAATTTAAACAAAAAAAAAGTTGTTTGTTGGGGTACTGGAATGGTTTTTAGAGAATTTTTACATGTCGATGATCTTGGAGATGCTTGTTGTTTTGTTCTAGAGAATTGGGATCCGAATATAGATAGAGCGCCTAAAAAAAATAATGGGGATATCCTTGATTATCTTAATGTAGGTACTGGAGTAGATATAACTATTAAAGATTTATCAATATTAGTAGCAAAATTAGTTGGCTTTGAGGGAGAAATAGAATGGGATACTAGTAAACCAGACGGTACTCCAAAGAAACAATTAAATATTTCTAGAATTAGAGAATTAGGTTGGGAACCCAAAATAAGTTTAAAAGAAGGGCTTAAAAGAACTATTTCCCAATTTGAAAAACTTTTTTAAAAAATTTAATTTATTTTATGAATAATAAAATTGCAATTCTTTTATTAACCCAAAAAGGTTATATCCCTGAAGCTAATTTAATTATTGATAGATTAAATAAATTAAAACTTCCTAATTACTTTCAGTGTTATTTTGCTTGTAAAGAAATAAATGATTTTCAAATAAATTCAAATTGGAAAAAATTAAATATTAGTCTAGATTGCCAAGCATGGGGAAGTGAAATTTTATCAGCACTGAATTTAATCAAAGAAGAATATATATTTATTTTTCTTGATGATTTTTACCCTTTTAGATATTTTTCGTCATCTAAGTTAAAGGAAAAGATAGATAGATCATTAAAATATAATCCAAGTTTAATACGAATAAATAGTAACTATAATAGAAGAATTTTTCTCCGTAAAAAAGAAAAAAATATTTATGAAGAATCCTATCTTCATAGATATGGGACTAGTTTAGTATTGCCTATATTTAAAAAGAACTTTTTAATAGAAATATTAAATAAAGAAGATTCACCATGGATATTTGAGAGATACTCTACTAAAAGATTTAATTTTAAAGATCATAAATTTCTTTTTATTAAAGGATTTGAATTAAATTTTAAAGTAGCTAATATTGTTGTAAGAGGAAAATTATTAAGAACTTCAATTTACAGAATACCATTGCATATTAGATTGAATTATCTTAGAAATACAAAAAAATTTAGGAAATCATTAATAAGTGAATTAAGATTTCATTTAAAAAAATTATTTCATGATATTTTTATGAGGTATCTACCTAAGATTTGAACTTTTGAATTTATTTACTAAAGTTTTTTTTAAATTATAAGCTTAATTTTAATTTATTATTTTACGATGTATCTAGATAAAAAAAATTTTGAAAATATAGTTTTAAGCACTCCTTTAATTTCTCTTGATCTATGCATATTAGATAAAAGAAAAATTCTACTTGGGAAAAGAAAAAATTCACCTGCAAAAAATTTTTACTTTGTCCCTGGAGGCAGAATTAGAAAAAACGAAATAATAAATTTTGCTCTTTCTAGAATATTGGAAGATGAATTAGGTTATAGATTTATTAAAAAGAAAATCAAAAAAGAATTAATCGATGTTTATGAACATTTTTATAATGATAATTTTTTAGATAATAATAAATTCAAGACTCATTATATCGTCTTGGCATTTTTAATAAATTTCGATGAGATTGAAAAAATATTAGAAGTTCCTTCACAAAAAGATCAGCATTCAGATTATATTTGGTATGATTTGAATAACAAAAATATTCAAGATATTGAAATTCATAAATATACTTATTCATATATTAAATCGTTGTCTGATTTTAATTTCTAAAAATGAATTCAAATAATCATACAATTCTTGTTACTGGATGTGCAGGTTTTATAGGAGGTGCATTAGTCAAATTTTTGCTTAATAATGGTGAAAAAGTTATTGGCATTGATAATTTAAATTCTTATTATGATGTTAATTTAAAACATGAAAGACTTGAGCAAATAAATAATACTAGAAAATCATCCAATAGTTGGAAATTTTATAAAATATCTATAGAAAATTTTGACGAAATCATAAAAGTTTTTTCTAGAGAAAAGCCATCTAAAGTTGTTCATTTGGCAGCACAAGCAGGTGTTAGATATTCATTAAAAGAACCATCGGCTTATATTCAAAGTAACTTGCTAGGATTCTTTAATATTCTTGAGGCTGTGAGTAAATATCAAATATCAAATTTTATATATGCTTCTAGTAGTTCAGTTTATGGAGGAAATAAAAATTTACCTTTTAGTGAAATGCAACAAGTTAATCATCCTGTCAGTTTATATGCAGCTACCAAAAAGTCTAATGAATTAATAGCTCATTCTTATAGTCATATTAATGATATCCCATCTACTGGCCTAAGATTCTTCACGGTGTATGGTCCTTGGGGTAGACCTGATATGGCTCCAATGATTTTTGCAAAAGCGATACTCGAAGGCAAGCCAATAAAAATATTTAATTATGGAGATATGACAAGAGATTTTACCTTTATTGATGATGTTATTGAAGGTTTATACAAGTGTTTATATAAGCCTGCATCACCCGACATAGATTTTGATCTTATGAAGCCTAATCCCTCTACTTCCTTTGCACCTCATAGGATTTTTAATATAGGTAATAGCCAACCTGTTAGGCTTTTAAAATTTATTGAAATTCTTGAAGATGCTTTAGGTAAAAAAGCTATAAAAGAATTTGAACCTATACAGCTTGGCGATGTTCAAGCAACTGCGGCAAAAACAGATTTACTACAAGATTGGATAAATTATGCACCATCTACTCCAATAGAAAAGGGAATTTACAAGTTTGCTCATTGGTTTAAAGAGTATAATGCTAATTTATAAAAATATTCTTGAACTTATTGTAAATCCTCTCATATATTGTATATTTAGATTTCTTTGGATAAAATCCATCTTTTACTTCTTCTTCAAATGGATAATTATTTTCAACCAAGAATGATGCTAAACAGTTTTTGTATCTTTGGTTTTTGATAGTGGTTTTTAAACTAATGAATGCTTGGATTAAATCTTTATCTAGATAAGGATATCTACCTTCAATTCCAAAAAGACCTGAAATCATTTCATCTTTTTTTAAATAACTTCTTTGTGTATCTCCATAAAACTTTTTCCAAGGAAATATTTCACTTAAATTTTCAGGGAAAAGACCTCCAAACTCAGAATGAGTAAAGAATTTTTTACCATTAAATCCATAGTCCGAATAAATCTCATCAGCACCACTTCCGCTTATCAAAGTATTAAAACCTAATTTAGACATATATTCGCATATTTTGTATAAACCAATTGCTCCTCCATCTTCATGAAGAGATATAGGCGATTCTCTATCTCCGTCAATATGTTCATAATGTATTTCGCCAAGCTTCTCTCTAATATTGTTTGAGGTTATATTAAACACTTCATTTGAAACTGGTTTCAATTGGTAGTGCTTTATACAACTAAACTTTTTATTTATTTTGATTCTTTTCTTTAATATATTAGTATTTTCATGATCACCTAAAGTGACAGTAACATATTCAATATTTAACTTGTTAAGTGCACAACAAATAGCACCAGAATCATAACCAGCAGATAATGGAACAAAAACTTTTGATTCAAAATGTCTAACTCTATTTTTGATAGATTGAAGAAATAAATTTTTCCAATTAACTAGAGAATTTTGATTTTGATTTAAATCAAAATCATAAAAAGTTCTAATATTTATTGTAGGTTTTTTTATATCAGTAAATTTTATGCTGGTTATTTTATTTGGCTGAGCCTCAATTATTTTTGTAAAACCATAATCTGCTAAAGCAGATTTATAGCTTGCGAAGCCAATTGAATTATTTTCAATTGAGAAAAATATAGGTTTTGTACCAATAGGATCTCTATAGATATTTAATTCCTTGCTAATTATATCTATAGTTACAATTACAAATTCAGAAGATGAATTACTTAAAAAGCTTTTAATATTATCTTCTAGATAATTATCAAATAAGTTAATTGTATCTGGTTTTATCCCATCACTTGGCTTATATATTTCTCCATTAAATAGAAGGAATTTATTCCTGTCTCTATTTAAAGGCTGCGTAATTGATGAACCTGAAATATCTAATAGATTGTGTATTGTGGCAAAATTTACACCTTCTTCCTCCCAAATTTGCATATTAGTTGAGTTGGGACCTCTTGATTTTATAGAATTATTAGATTTTTGTAATCTATTAATATCAATGAAGGATTCTGATATTATGCCTAGAAAACTACACAAATTAATTTATCTCCCTTTATTGTAAAAAAGTTTCTTTAGTGGTTTTAAGAATCTCAGTTTTTTAAAAGAAAAAACCCTTAAGCTTAGATATATAAATTGTAAATATTTTATTATAAGAAGTTTGTAAATTCTTAAATTCAAATACTCATTTACTAACAAATTAGAACTATCTTTTTGTAATAAAAACTTCCATTTCTCAATTATACATTGTTGATTTGATGTGTATAAATTACTTATATAAAGAGCTTGTTTTTTTAAGTTTAATTTTCTTTCAGGTGAAGTTTTTATATAACTTAAGACTTTATTTTTAATTTCGCGCTTATTTGAAATTACCATTGAAGGAAGAAAACTCATTACATCTCCACAACCATAATTTAGAGAACTAATGGTTGGTACTCCTAAGGAAAGCCACTCTAATATAGTGGCAGGAAAAGCTTCTCCGTCTCCATTTGGATTTATAATGGCTAAATCACATTTTTGCATAATGCTATATCTTTCCAATCCAAGAGTTCCATGAAATTTTACACTGGAGTTTATTTCATCACTTAATGAAAACGAAATCTTATCTCCATAAATTTTTTCGCAAGGTAGATTTTTATGGTTCTCAATAAATCCATATAATTTTGCGCCACCAATAACTTCTAAAGTTGCTTTATATCCTAATTTTTCAACATCTTTTTTTATTTCTCTCCAATTTTCGGCTATGTGGTGGAATCCTTTGCTTTGAATTAATGCTCCCATATAGCCTATTTTTATTTCTTTTTTATCGATTTCTTCTTGTTTATTAAAAAAATCTTCAAAATTGAAATTGGTTGCTTTTCTTATTCTTTTAGCATCAAAAAGATTATCTATGTGATGATGTTTTGCAATTCCCCCAATAAGTATATTTGAAATATATTGTGCCTTACCTACTGAAACTACTTCAGCATTTAATAATTTTGATTTTTTAAACTTATCTTGATCGTATGGATGTCTAATCCAAGAAATGAACTTTCGAGCATTTATTTTTAATTTTTTATTTATTAATTTATCTAAGATACCCCCAGTGACAATAGCTATATCGAAGGATAAATAGCATTCACTTAAATCTACTACAGGGATACCATTATAATTTTTAGTAATTAATGATTCTGTCCCTAAGAAAATCTCTAGATTATCTAACGAAGAATTAAGTGATTTATTAATAGCTAGAGCAAGTCTTATCGCTGTAAATGAAGTACCACCAAAACCTGGATTGGGTTCATTAGGATTTATTAATTTTCTAAGTATTTCAGGTTGTTCAATTATAAAAACCACTTTCATTTGAAATTTTCTATTTTTGATTAAAAGTATCAAGATGATTATTATATATTAATCTATTAATCATTTCAATTTTATTAATAATCATGAGTTGACTATAGATTAAAATTTTAGAAATATTATTGAAGATGAAGAAGATCAGAGTTCTAGTAATTATTGAAGGAATTAGAGAAGATTATATGTCTGATATGATATGGCAAGCACTTTATAATGATAATGATATTGAATTTAGAAGTAATATTTATCCTAATTATTTTTTTAAAAATAATATAAAATCAAAAAAATCTAAGATACATACTTTATATAATAAACTTGACTCATCAATGATAAAAAAAAATTTAAATAAAAATAATTTACTAAAAACTATTAAAAGTAAATATTATGATTTTATAATTTATCCGTCTATAAGACGTTGTAATTTGCTTTTTGATGAAGTGATAAATATATATGAAATTAATAAAGTAATTGCTATTGATGGAGAAGATGATCCATGCATAAGTATTAAATATACAGATAAATCAATATACTTTAAAAGAGAATTGTTGGAATTCTATAAATATAAAAATATCAAGCCAATTTCATTTTTCTTGCCTAAAAATATTCTTGAATTTGTAAATAAATATAATCATAATATTAAAAAGAAATATTTATTAGCTCATTGCGACCCAAGAGATAGAACCACTTATATTTATGATCAAGAAATTGATTATTATAAACAATATTCTGAGTCATTTTTTGCTTTTACACAATCAAAAGGTGGTTGGGATTGTTTAAGACATTATGAAATTTTAGCTAGTGGAAGTGTCCCTTTTTTTAAAGATATTGAACATAAACCAAAGTATACGATGATGAATTATCCTCTAAATCTCCAAGTACAAGCTAATAAGATTTTTAAAAGGCAGAAAGAAAATATATTATTTGAGAAGGATATTTCCTCATATAATAAAATTAGAAATGATTTTTTTGATTGGCAACACCAAGAAAGTTTAAATTATGGGAGTAAATTGTTAAGAGATATATTGAAGAATAATAAATTATTGAAATCAAATAAAAAATTAAATATATTAAATTTTTTAGAATTAAAAATTCTTAACTTGATTTCAATTTTAATTTGGTCTTGGAATCAAGCTGGCACATCAAAGAAACTTTATAAAAAAATAGCAAGATATTTTTATTTTATATATTTAAGATTTATAAATTAATATTATTATTTAAATTACATAATAGATTTATAAATATTTTTTAAGTTCTGCCGTAATTGTCTTCAAATCTTTCAATATCATCTTCTCCCAGATAAGAACCACTTTGAACCTCAATTAATGATAGTTCTATTCTTCCTGGGTTACTAAGTCGATGAATAGAACCAAGTGGTATATAAGTACTCTGATTCTCGGATAAGGTGAAGGTTTTTTGATCAATTTCAATTTTAGCTGTGCCGCTTACAATTATCCAGTGTTCAGATCTATGCTGATGTTTTTGAAGTGAAAGACTGGCTCCTGGTTTAACCTTGATTAACTTTACTTGCCACCTTGATTCATTAGCTACGGATGCATAAGAACCCCAAGGTCTGAAAACTTTTTGATGGACCTGGCCTTCCGAAAATCCCTTTTTCTTAAGATCTTGAACAATATCCTTTATTTTTTGATCATCATTTTTATTGGCGACTAATATTGCATCACTAGTCTCAATAACTATTAAATCTTCTAATCCTATACCAACAATCAGTCTTTTATCACTTTTTAAAAGACAATTTTTTGTATCTTTAGATAAAACTTTTCCTCTAATTACATTTCCTGAATTATCTTTATTATGAGATTTCCAAACTGCATTCCAACTTCCTAAATCACTCCATCCTGCATTAAGTGGTAGAACAGTGCCAATATTTGTTTTTTCCATAACAGCCACATCAATGGATAAATCTGGACATTGCTCAAAAGCTTTTTGATTAAGTCTTCTAAAATCCAGATCATAATTTTCACCTTTTAATGCTTCCTTTGAAGCACTTATTAATTCAGGATGGAATTTTTCTATTTCCTCTAATATTAAACTTGCTTTGAACATGAAAATCCCACTATTCCATGAAAACCTTTTGTCTTGAATTAAGATTTTAGCCATTTCTAAATTTGGCTTTTCAATAAACCTTAAAATCTTTTCTCCTTTTATATTTTTGGGATCTAATTTATTTTCCGCTTCAATATAACCAAATCCTGTTTCTGGAGAATCAGGAATGACTCCAAAGGTTACTAATCTATTTCCCATCGCATAGGATAAACCATTATTAATGGTTTCAACAAATCTCAGAGTATCCGTAATTTGATGATCTGAAGATAAAACTATAAGAATTGGATCTTCTTCTTTTTCAAGTGCCAATAATGAGGCTAAAGTAATTGCAGGTGCTGTATTTCTTCCAAAAGGTTCAAGTAAAATTGAGTAAGGATTTATTCCTATTTCCTTCATTTGCTCAGCCACTATAAATCTGTGATCTTCATTACAAATCAATATTGGTGGTTTTATATTCTTCACACCTTTAATTCTTTCTTGAGTTTTTTGAAGCAGGGACTTACTTTCTGCTCCATCTAATGAGAGATATTGTTTCGGATAGCTTTCCCTTGATAAAGGCCAAAGTCTCGAACCGGTCCCTCCGCACAAAATAATAGGTATTATCGATTTGCTCTTCATAAAACTTTTATATATTAAAAATCTCAATACAGTAATAGTATCCTAGATTTAAATAATTACTAATTTATTTTACTTTTTAAGAAATCTTTCTAATTTTGTTTTAATTAGCACAAAAATTTATAAATAAGTTTTGTTTTTTTATTAAAATCTAAGAAAATAATCTTCAATATATTAATCTTTAAGAGGTTTTTATTTTGTACAAATAAATTAAAAATATTTTTATAAACATGATTAATAAGTTCTTAGATGATATTAAGATTTAGAAAAGCTTTTTTAAGAAAATTTATTATTAAAGATGAATTTTAAAAAAACAAAAAAAATATTAATGATATCCTCAACCTCTAAATTAGGAGGAGGCCCTATTCAAATGTTTACCTTGGGTAATAATCTTTCTAATGAATTTGAGGTTTTTTATGCCATACCTAATGGAATTAATTTTTCAAAATATTTAAAAGATAAAAAATATATTTTTATATCTGAGAGAAAAATAAATTTTAAAGACATTATTAAATTAGTTAATTACGTTTTGAAAAATGATATTGATATCCTTCATGCTCATGGAAAAGGTGCAAGTGCAATAGCAAGAATTACAAAACTATTTGTTTGGAAACCAATAATATATACTTATCATGGAATTCATTTAGAGTGTCATAGTGTAATTAAAAAAATTATATATTTAATCTATGAATATTTGACCGGTTTTTTTGATAAGTGCAAGATCTTTGTATCACAAAGTGAGTTGAATTATGCTAGATCCTTTTTTTTAAATCTAGGTTTAGAATCACATATAATATTTAATGGTGTACAAAATAAAAAAATTAAATATGCTTCAAAAATAAATAGTGAAATAAATCATTTAAATTTTCAAAATAAAATAAAAGTTGTCTCTGTTTGCAGATTTGTTAAACAAAAAAATATTAAAGGCATAATTTGTATAGCTGAAAAAGCTCAAAATCTAGATTTCTTTATTATCGGAGATGGTCCTCTATGGAAAGAGATTAATAATTTGATATTAGAAAAGGAACTTAAAAATATCTTTCTTTTGGGAAAG
>MDTA01103160.1_pt1 | contig 11425 bp, 15 predicted proteins | sample 811151 | NCBI WGS metagenome assembly MDTA01 (sample SAMN05326648, study PRJNA326480) | marine metagenome | isolation source: seawater | place: Indian Ocean: South | collected 2010 | reverse complement strand
GATTTGATGTAGAGATAAATATAGATATGCGTTTAAGAGAAGTACAAAAGAAACCAAGTAAGCCAAGAGATCCTAATGCTAAGGCCATGCAGGACCTACGTAAAAGTGGAGCCGCAGGAAGCCATGGTGACAAAACAAAGGTTATTCCACGCAAACAAAAGCACAAAGACAAGGACATGAAAGAAGGTAGAGATACACATTGTTCAGACAAGTGTTGTGGATCAGATGTAAAACGTGAAGACTGTACTTGCTCACCAACTTGCAAACATTGTAATTGTAATGCTAAAATGGAAACTGCTACACCAGGTGCAACAAGTGCCGGCAACATAGCAACTGTGGCAAATCCACACATAGCAAACAGCAAAGCAAAGCCTAAGAAGCAAAAACCAACTGATAATGCACTAGATAACAAGAGTCACGGACTATTTGGCCAACCCATAAAAAGGCTAAATAATAGTAAGGAAGTTACAATGGATAAAAATAAAGAATTACAAGAAGATTTAGCAGATTTGGCCAGCAAAGCTGAGCAAGATCATGAAGTGCAAATGGCACGTGCTCAACTGTACAAAATTGCAAAATACTCTATTAAACTTCACGATATGCTTAAAGGTGTGTCAGAGCAAGAAGGATTAGAAGGTTGGGTACAATCTAAGATCACAAAAGCCGCTGATTACATGGGTGCAGTTTATCACAACATGGATTATGAAATGAAGTTTGATGAAGTAACTGCTGAAGCAAAAGAAGAAGTCGCAAAAGAAGGTAAAGCAAAGAATCTTAAACAACAGGCGGCTATTGCTATTAGTAAAAAAGAAAAAGGTTACAAAGAATCTTTAGCAGACAGGTTAGCAGAAAACTTAGACCTAAAAAAAAAGACTGACCAAGACACAGACGAATCTGGAATAATGTACAGAGCCGGCGTAAAGAAGTACGGCAAAGACGGAATGAAAAAGATTCAAAGTGCGGCTGGTAAAGGTGCAAGTGCTGAAGAAATAGGTAAGATCAAAGACAAGCACAACAAAAAGAAAAAAGAATCATACAGCTCTTTGGAAGAATCAGTAGGTAAAGAAATCACTGAAGAAGAGTTCGAAAAATTAGCAGAAAAGAAAGATGCCTGCTATCACAAAGTAAAATCAAGATATAAAGTTTGGCCATCAGCTTACGCCTCTGGTGCTCTAGTTCAGTGTCGTAAAAAAGGTGCGGCGAACTGGGGTAAGAGTAAAAAGTAATGCGTTGGGCAGAAATAGAAGAAGGTACTCGCTGTTGGAAGGGATACGAAAAGAAGGGCATGAAAACCATGTTCGGAAAACGTGTACCTAATTGTGTTAAGCGAGAAGATATAGATTTTTGTGTCAACTGTGGAGACATATTATTTGCAGAAGACCTACATGAAGATTTAAAAAAATGGTTCAAACAAAAATGGGTACGTTTTGGACCAGATGGCAAGATTAGAGGATCATGCGGAGGCAAAAGTGCAGGTGAAGGCAAACCTAAATGCTTACCTGCCAAAAAGGCCTATGCAATGGGCAAGAAGAAAAGAAAAACTTCTGCCGCTCGTAAACGTAGAAAAGACCCTAACGCAGATAGACGCGGTAAGGCTAAAAACGTAAAGACATAGGAGATACCAATGCAAGATTGTAAATGTGAAAAATGTGGATGCGATCACCATTGTAGAGAAGACTGCCAAAGTTGTGCAAATGATGTATGCACAGGTTGTAGATGTGAGCATTGTAAATGAAGATAAAAGATTTAGTTGAAGGTCCAGAGTTAGATCGTATCAAAAAGATACCAGGAAGTGTTGCTGGTTATTTTGCTGACCTCAACAAAACATTCAACAAGAAGTCAGGATTTGCTGGTGTAACTCCACCAGGTACAGCACAGGACAGAGGTCCAACTGGCATGGGTGCTATACGTGGCAAGGGTGGCAAAGTTGCTACTCCTAAGCCTGTTAAAGTAAGTAAATCAGCACCAAAGCCTACAAGACAGCCTTCCGTAACAAAACCAGATCAACTAGATAAAGGCAGTGGATTTTCAGAAGGTGGTGAAGTGTATGTATGGGACGGAATGACCTGGAATTCACAATCAGGAAAACAACTAGGTGCCATGGAAGGTTGGAAAAAGTTTACAAAAGCTCAAACCAAAGGTTCGGCATTTTTAGCTCCTAAATAATTCTCAAGCATAAATACTTAAAAATTAAACAAGGAGTCATATGGCTTTTTTAGTTCATAACCTACCACCTGTAGAAGTATTCGTAAAAAAAGAATACTTGTATGATCATCAAAAAGGTCATGGAGAATTAACTCCAGGATATTGGATTAGTGTAAGAGCAATCCAAGGAAAAGCATTATATTTTGAAACTTTGCTTACAGACTACGGTGCTTTGTTTGACAAGCTACCTATTAGTGCATTTGTTTGGAAAGAAGATTACAAAGAAGAAGATCAACTTCCATTAGACACACTCCAAATATGGGACTGCTTTGATTATGATATCACAATAATTAAAAAGCCAATGTTAGCTGATTGCGAATTCTTTGGCAAAGATAAGAAGATGCACAAAGGCAATTATTTGTTTACCTTAGATTCATGTCATAGAGACAACAGCACACTAGACACAAATTTTTCAGAACATGATCCAGAACACAAATCCTTCAATGTTATTAAATTGGACAATGGACAATTTGCCGCTCAACCAAACAACAGAGTAATTTTTACAGATCAAAGTTTGGTACATCCAGAAAAGAAAATACCTGACTTCAAAGTTTGCACACAAAATTACACAGTAGAAAACACACCAAAATGGTCAGTAGGACACACTGACGAATGGTCATACAAAACCAAAGAAGAAGAATCCAATTCTGATTAAGATTAAATAACTGTATGTTAGTACCTAACTTACAGACTTTAGAATTCAAAGAAAAGGCAGATATCTTTACAATGCTTTATCCAGAAGCAGAAGATATCAAACCAATTCTAATTGAAAAAATAAAAGCACAAGGCGATCAACAATATCGTAAAACAAACGTTCAGGCAGACATGACAAAATGGACAATGTTTAATGATGTGGATTTCAAAAAGATAATTGATTTTGCCATTGATGTTACCAAAGGTGGTTTAGTAAGTGTACCGCAAGGAACTTTCTTTGCAACAGATTGTTGGGGAGCAGTTTACAAAAAAGGTGAAAGTTGTAATCCACACGCACATCATCCTGCTGTTTGGAGTTTTGTTTACTATGTACAAGCAGATCCAAAAAATGCCCCATTGGTATTTCCAACAAGTGGTAATGCCATATATCCAAACACAGGACTAATGGTTGTGTTTCCTGGTTGGGTGACTCATAGTGTGCCACCAGAAGAAAGTGATAAAGAAAGATTTATCGTTGCTGGAAATTTAAGTATTGACAGACCACAGGCAACGAGTGTATAATATACAATCAAAAGGAGAATCATCATATGAGTGATAGAACATACGGTCCAGACGAAAAACAAAAACTTGAAAGACTAGTTAACGAAGGTTCACAAGTGTTACAAGAAGTTGAGGACTTACAAACAGGTTTGAAAGATACTGTAAAAGCAGTAGCAGAAGAATTAAATGTAAAACCTGCTTTGATTAACAAGGCAATCAAAATTGCACACAGAGGCGATTGGTCAAAAGTAGCAGATGCTTTTGATGATTTGGAAACATTGGTAGTCACAGTTGGCAAGGACAAGTAGTGGGTATTGTAGAGTTTTTTCGACAAAGTTATAGGAGTCATCCACTTGCCTTCAATTTAGAAATGATAAGTGCGATAACTGTTATAATTGGAAGTGCGATATTAACCTACACAGTTCTTGCTCCAAGGCCAGACATATTCATTCCATTTTATTGGATTGGTAGTGTGACTGGATTCTTTGGTGCATACTACAGAGGGTCAGCATGGGTAATGGTGTTGACAGCTTGGTTTACTACAATGAATACAATAGCACTTTGGAGACTTTTTCTTTGAAATATATAGTTGACATTGACGGAACAATATGTTATACTATAAACAGTAACTATGAGGAAAGTCGGCCGTATAAAGACCGCATATTGCGTTTAAACGGCCTATTTGACGAAGGTCACGAAGTACATTACTATACTGCAAGAGGCTCGCAGTCAGGCAAAGATTGGCAAGAATTTACAAAGGCACAGTTAGATGATTGGGGTGTAAAATATACTTCGGTTCGAGTAGGCAAAGAACATTATGATAAATGGATTGATGATAAGGCAATTAATGACAAGGAGTTCTTTAAAGATTGATGTAGTCCTTAAATGGATAGCAACAATCACTCTTATAATAGGAACTTTTATAAATGCAGGTTATCCGCATTTATATCCAATAGGCCCGGCTGTATTGGCATTGGGCGGAGCAATTTGGTTAATAGTTTCTTTTATGTGGAAAGAACCGGCGTTGATAATAACAAATGCAGTCTTGACAATAGTTGGGATTGCGGGTATAATGTTAGCAACGTCATGATAAAGGTACAGTCGGCCATAAGCGACATATTTGGTATTTGTCAGCCTCAAATGACATATAGGAGAAAAGATGAGTTACGTAGACGCACAATTCGATAGAGATCAAGATGTTATTCGTGTAGTCGAAAGAAAAGAAGGTAAAAGACATTTTACTGAATATCCTGTAAAGTATACGTTCTATTACAAAGATCAAAGAGGAAAATACAAAAGCATTTATGGTGATCCTCTAAATAGAATCGTAGCTAGAAATACAAAACAATTTAGAAAAGAACTTGCAATAAATCAAAACAAAGATTTATTTGAAAGTGATGTCAATCCAATATTTCAATGCTTGAGTGAAAACTATTTGAATGTTGATGCTCCAAAACTGAATGTAGCATTTTTTGATATTGAGACTGACTTTGATCCTGAACGTGGATTTGCTGATCCAAGTGACCCATTCATGCCAATTACTGCAATCACTGTACACTTGCAATGGCTAGACAGTTTGATAACACTTGCACTTCCTCCGAAGACACTTACAATGGATCAAGCAAAAGAACAAGTGAAAGATTTTGACAACACACATCTATATGAAAAAGAAGGAGATATGCTTGAAGCATTCTTAGATCTCATCAAAGATGCTGATGTGTTAAGTGGTTGGAACAGTGAAGGTTATGATATTCCTTATTGTGTCAACAGGGTAAAAAGAGTTTTAAGCAAAGATGATACAAGACGTTTTTGTTTGTGGAAACAACTTCCAAAGAAAAGAGAATTTGAAAAATATGGTAAAAAAGCTGAAACCTATGACTTAATAGGTAGGGTGCATTTAGATAGTTTAGAATTATATCGTAAATACACATATGAAGAAAGACACACTTACAGGCTTGATGCCATTGGTGAAATGGAGATCGGTGAAAAGAAAACTGTGTATGAAGGTACACTCGATCAACTTTATAACAATGACTTCAGAACATTCATCGAATACAACAGACAAGATGTTGCATTACTGGACAAGCTGGATAAAAAATTAAAGTTCATTGATTTATCAAATGAACTAGCTCATGCAAATACTGTTTTGCTACAGACCACAATGGGTGCAGTGGCAGTTACAGAACAAGCAATTATTAACGAAGCACATCACAGAGGATTACAAGTTCCAAACAGGCCTAAACGTGATGAAGAAAATACTGCGGCCGCAGGTGCTTATGTGGCATTTCCTAAAAAGGGTGTACACAAATGGATAGGATCAATGGACTTGAATTCACTGTATCCTTCCGTTATTAGAGCATTGAACATGGATCCAGCAACCATTGTTGGACAACTTAGACAAGACTTAACACAGGCATTCATTGATGATCAAATGACATTACAAAAGAAGTCATTTGCAGGTGCTTGGGAAGGTAAGTTTGGCACACTAGAATATACTGCGGTTATGGAACAAAGAAAAGATGTTGACATAACTGTTGATTTTGAAAGTGGTGAAAGTGAAATCTTAAGTGCCGCGGAAGTTTACAAATTAATATATGATAGCAATCAACCATGGATGCTGACTGCAAATGGTACTATACTTACAAATGAATTTGATGGTGTTATTCCAGGCTTGTTAAAACGTTGGTATCAAGAACGTAAAGAATTGCAAACAATGAAGAAGAAGGCCATTGATGCAGGTAATAAAACAGAGATTGCTTTCTGGGACAAAAGACAGCTGGTTAAGAAGATTAACCTAAATAGTTTATATGGTGCAATACTAAATCCTGGTTGTAGATTCTTTGATAAACGTATAGGACAGTCAACTACACTTACAGGCAGAGCTATTGCAAAACACATGGCGGCAGAAGTAAACAAAGTTATTACAGGTACATATGATCACGTAGGTGATAGCATTATATATGGTGATACTGACTCGGTGTATTTTAGTGCGTTCCCTATATTGAAAAAAGAAATAGAAGCAGGACAGATTCCTTGGACCAAGGATAGTGTCATTAAATTGTATGATCAAGTTTGTGGAGAAGCAAACAAAACATTTGGCAAGTTTATGATGGAGGCATTTCATTGTCCTAAAAGCAGATCAGATGTGATTGCGGCTGGTAGAGAGATTGTTGCAGAGTCCGGATTGTATATCACAAAGAAACGTTATGCGGCATTGATATATGATGATGAAGGTGAACGTAAAGATGTTGATGGCAAGCCAGGAAAAGTAAAAGCTATGGGTCTTGATCTTAAACGTTCAGACACTCCAGTATTCATGCAAGACTTTCTAAGTGAAATATTAATGATGGTGTTACAAGAAAAAAGTGAAACTGATATATTAGAACGTATCAGTGAATTTAGAACTGAATTCAAACTCCGTCCTGGTTATGAAAAAGGATCGCCTAAACGTGCAAACAGAATAGGTGATTACATGAGAAAGGAACAACGTGAAGGCAAAGCAAATATGCCCGGACACGTTCGAGCAAGTATTAACTGGAACACATTAAAAAGAATGAACGGTGACAAATATTCGCAAGAGATTGTTGATGGTATGAAAGTTATTGTATGTAAACTTAAAACAAATCCATTAGGATATACAAGTGTTGCATATCCAACAGATGAACTACGTTTGCCTGATTGGTTTAAAGAACTTCCATTTGATAATGATGCTATGGAAGAAACTATCATTGATAATAAACTTGGAAACTTGATTGGTGTGCTAAACTATGACATAGCAAGTACATTACAAAAGAACACATTTAATAACCTTTTTGACTTTGGAGGCGCAGATGAAAGCTAAAAGAAATAGACTTGAAAGAAAGCTGGACGAGTACAATCATATAATGGAACTTATAAGAACCATTGTACCGATTGCAGTTTTAATAATACAAGTAATCATCTTAATGAAGTTGGTATAGTATGGCAACACACGGAATGATAGACTTAGAGACACTAGGCGTTGAGCCGGATAGTGTTATTATCACAGTAGGAGCAATTAAGTTTGATCCTTACAGTGATGAGGAGCCTCATAATGGATTATACTTACGTTGTGATATTGAAGAACAATCAGAACAACTAGGTAGAACTATTGACGATAATACAATGGAGTGGTGGACAAAGCAACCACAAAACATTCAAGACGAAGCATTTGGCGAACATAAAGATCGTGTTAATATGGATCAACTTACAAAAGCTCTTAATAAGTTCTGTGTAGGTGTAGATCAATTATGGTGCCAAGGTCCATTGTTTGATTATGCAATATTACAAAATTTATATAAAAACGTTAAGAAACCTTGTCCGTGGAACTTCTGGCAAATAAGAGATAGTAGAACTGTGTTTAGCATGATGCCAAGTGATCCACGTAAAGCTATTCAAGAAGAAATGCACAATGCATTAGCTGACTGTTACTATCAAGCAAAATGTATTCAGTCTACATTTAAACACTTTGGAGTTACTAAATGACGATCTTACAAATACAAAAGAAACTAGAAGACATGGATAAAAGACTAGAAAGGATTGAAAAGAAGTTTGATAAACTTTCTGACAAATTAGAAAAGCATATCGACTTTATTGACAATACCTATGAAGGTTTACGTAATCCAATAGAAGGGGTTAAGAAGTTTTTAGGAAAATGAGAATATTATTAACAGGTAGTAAGGGCTTTGTTGGTAGCCACCTTGTCAAAATTTTGACGGCTCACCAAGTGTTTTGCCTCGATAAAGAAGATGGCAACGACCTACTAACCTGTGATTTAAACTATGATGTTGACCTAGTAATTCATTTAGCAGGGGCAAGTGGACTACGTTATAGTTTAGAAAATCCTAAATACTATTGGGATAATAATGTAATGGCAACAAAGAGATTGTTTGACCATTTTAAAGGAACAAGAATTATATATGCAAGTTCAAGTACTGCAAAAGAACCTGCTAGAAATCCATACGGTATGACAAAACACTTGATGGAACGTATTGCACCACAAACAAGTTTAGGATTGCGTTTTTGCACTATATATAGTAACAGTCAGCAAAGGCCCAAAATGTTTATTCCTCGTTTATTACGTAATGAAATTTCTTACATAAACACAAATCACAAACGAGACTTTATCCACATAGATGATATTTGTAGTGCCATTTCGTTTCTAATGAATCGAGATGTTACAGGTGTAATGGATATTGGAACTGGTGTAAGCACACCGTTAAAAGAGATTACTGACTTTTTCAATTTAGAAGTTGAAGAACGAATTGGTGATGACACTGAAAGGTTAGACAATAAAGCTGACGTTTCAAAACTAAATGATTTAGGTTGGTCAAGCAAAATTGAATTATTTGACTACTTAAAATCGCAAAAGGACTTGACTTTATGATAAAAGTTATGTACAATATAAGATCAAAGGAGAAAAACTAATGAAAGATATCTTACAAGATGTAGTTGCACATACACATTCTCTAGGTTTTTTGAATCTAGTGAAGGTTACAGGAGATGATGCAAATACACAAATCGAAAGTATGGCAGAAGACAGAAGTGTTATTCTAACTGCTGATACTAAAAATCCAGTTACAGAATTTGCGGCAACGTTTGGTATGCCTAATTTAGACAAGCTGGCTCTACACTTAAAGAATCCAGAGTATCAAAAGAATGCAAAACTTTCTGTAGAGAAAGCAACAAGGAACGGTGAAGAAGTTCCTACACATATCCACTTTGAAAATGAAGGTGGTGATTTCCAGAATGATTACAGATTTATGAATCAAGAGATCATAAATGAAAAACTTAAGAGTGTTAAGTTTAAAGGTGCTAGTTGGGAAGTAGAACTAGAGCCAAGCATGGCAAGTATTCAAAGAATGAAATTGCAAAGTGCGGCACACACAGAAGAAACTGTGTTTACAGTAAAAACTGAAAATAATAATTTAGTATTTTACTTTGGTGACCATAGCACACACGCAGGTTCCTTTGATTTTGCTAAAGGAGTACAAGGTGAACTTAAACATAGTTGGAGTTGGCCAGTAGCACAGGTACAAGCAATACTTGGACTTGATGGAAAACTTACAATGAAAATTTCCGATCAAGGGGCTATGCAGATTACTGTTGATAGCGGATTGGCAACATATAATTATATTTTACCTGCACAAAGCAAGTAGGAGAAGAGAGTGAATACAGATCTAACTAATGCACAAAAAGACTATGCAGTATTTCTCCCTGCCATTAGTGGGTTCTTTGCTACGTTTGTAGGTAAACAACGTTATGAGGAATATGTTGAAAAGACTAGGATACCTAGTAACTTTCCAACTGAAGTAGAAAGTTTAAACTGGCTTGAACCTAAAGCTAGTATGTTTAACTATCACTGGAGTCTATACTCGGCAGGACACGCCGAACTAGATGTTAATAAAAATTCACCCAAAGAAGATATGATCCGTAATAGGGATCGTAACAATAGTTGGTTACTAGGAGACTCAGGTGGTTTCCAGATTGGTAAGGGTGTATGGGAAGGTGATTGGAAGGATCCTAATTGTCCTAAGGCTAAAAAGAAACGTGAACAAGTCCTTACGTGGATGGATGCCTATATGGACTATGGAATGATACTTGATATTCCTGCCTGGGTGTCAAGATCCCCTGCTGGTGCAAAAGCAACGGGTATTGATAACTACCAGGATGCCGTTAATGCAACACGTATTAACAATGATTACTTTATGAAAAATCGTAATGGTAATTGTAAATTCTTAAATGTATTACAAGGTGAAAACCATACAGATGCTGAAGATTGGTATCAGCAGATGAAAGACTATTGTGATCCTAAGAAATATACAGATCACTTTAATGGTTGGTCGATGGGTGGACAAAATATGTGTGACATTCATCTAGTATTGAAAAGATTAGTTGCACTACGTTTTGATGGCTTACTAGAAAAAGGTAAGCATGACTTTATGCACTTCTTAGGTACAAGTAAATTAGAATGGGCAGTACTATTGACTGACATTCAAAGAGCAATACGTAAATATCACAATGAAAACTATACTGTTACGTTTGATTGTGCAAGTCCATTCTTAGCAACTGCAAATGGACAACTATACATTCAAACAGAAACAATGGATAGAACTAAATGGGTGTATCGAATGGTTCCGAGCATTGATGATAAGAAGTATGCACAAGATACAAGAAACTTCCGTGACGGAGTATTAGCAGATGGTATATTTAAAAACTTTACAGACAGTCCTGTAAGTAAAGGATTACAAGTGAAAGACATTTGCATTTATGCTCCAGGTGACCTAAATAAGATAGGTAAGGAAGGTAAAACAAGTTGGGATAGCTTTAGTTATGCTATACAGATGGCACATAACGTATGGAGTCATATTAATGCAGTACAAGAAGCTAATAGACAGTATGACGCAGGTGTATATCCTAGTATGTTAGTGCAAGAAAAATTTGATAGACTATATTTCAAAGATGTAGTTGATGCCATATTTGCAACAGATGATAGAGATAAAGCAAATATGATAATAGAAGAGTTTTCAAGATTCTGGATGTCAATCATTGGCACTAGGGGAGCAACAGGTAAAAAAACTGTTAATGCACAAACACAATTTAATGCATTGTTTGATGATGCTGATAGTGTACCCGTTGCTGAAACAGACGTTGAAGATTTACAAGAAAGTAAATTGGAGGAGTTAGAAAATGAGCAAACCGAGTAAAAGCACAAAGAAACTACAAGAAGAACATAAGTGGTATGACAAGGTTACAGGTGAACTTACAAAGGAAAGAAAGTTCAACAGATCTTGGCAAACTGAAGAACTTCTTAAAAGAACTAAAAAAATAAAACTAGCAATTAAGGATAAATTGGCAGGTCACTAATGCAAGAAACAACACTCTTTCCAACCCTGTTACTGGAGGACTTTCCGGACATTAATAATGAGATTCTATTAGAAGCTTGTTATGATCTTAAAAAACAAAGTCCGCACAACGAAAGCCCAGGGGGTTGGCAGAGTGATTGGTC
>MDTA01116761.1_pt1 | contig 11427 bp, 8 predicted proteins | sample 811151 | NCBI WGS metagenome assembly MDTA01 (sample SAMN05326648, study PRJNA326480) | marine metagenome | isolation source: seawater | place: Indian Ocean: South | collected 2010 | reverse complement strand
TTGCCTGTTTTAGGATCTCTTCTTGATACAGTTAAGCAGTGCCAGTTTTCATCATCGAGTTTAAGGAAATCACCTCTATAATAATAGCCTGGCCAACGAGTCTCTTCTCTAAAGAGAGTGTGCTCTGTAACACACTGCGAGACCAAGGCTCGATGCTTAACTTCCCAAGCACGCATTAATTGGTGGTAATCCTCTGCGCCAATATGTTCTAAGTCCTCTTGAAGAATCCCTAAATCTTTAAGTGCTTTTTTAAGGGTGTTTCCGTTAGTCATATAATTAGTACCAATACCACCAACGTAATCATCCATTATCTTCTGTAATCTTTGTAAAGCCTGGATTGGAAGCAAATAGCTTGGAGATACTGTACCAGCCGTAATTTCATTTCTACCAACTTTATAGTTTTCAAGAGGTTTATAAATCTCGGTTTTGAAGTCATCAATTTGCTTTTCTGTGACTGTGATACCCTCGGCTTTCCCGTCATTGATATATTGGACAGCAGACTTAGCGCATATCCTTCCCTCTGTGAAAGATCCAGACGAGAATATATGAGGTGTACCACCAGCCGCATCACCTGCACCAAATAAACCATCAACGGTCATCATTCTGTTGTAACCCCAAAAATACTCGGGTGGCGATAAATCTTCCGGTCCACTAACCCATGCACCTGAACATGTTGCATGTGAGCCCATAACATAGGGTTCAGAAGTTGTTAATTCAGGGTTTTGATATTTAGGATCTATATCTTGCGAAGCCCAGACAACAGCTTGACCAACAGTCATACCTAGAAAGTTTTCCCAGCCAATTACCTCAAGATGAGGGTCTTGGAAAGCCTCCATAGTGACCATATGAATTGGTCCACCACCAGCAGCAGTTTCTTGAATAAATGCGTGGTTTCTTAGACAAGTTGGTCTAGGCACGTGATCTATATATTCGCCAACGATTGCTTTGGTGTTGTCATACCATTTTTCCTCGTAATTTTCTCCTGCAGCATTTTGAGTATAAGTCTTTAAATGAAGGAAATATGCTCCAACTGGACCGTAACCATCTTTAAACCTTGTGAGAACGATTCTATTCTCCATTTGTGTCATCTTTGCACCAACAGCAATTGGTAAAGCATATGCAGAGCCATTACTCCACGGTGCATACCATGTTCTTCCCATGCCTTCACCTACTGCGCGTGGCTTAAATAAATGAGATGCTCCACCAGCACAACATATTACTGTTTTTGATCTAAATACATGATAGTCACCTGTTCGCATGTTAAAACCAACGGCTCCACCTATTCTATTATCCTCTGTTTCATCCATTAAAAGATGGGTGATCATAACTCTGTTATATATCTTATCTGCAGATTTTTTCGCAGCTTCAGCTACTATTGGTTTGTAGCTCTCACCATGAATCATAATCTGCCATTTTCCCTCACGTTGGTAACGCCCAGTTTTTTCATTTCTCATTAAAGGTAAGCCCCATTCTTCGAACATATGAACAGCAGAGTCTACGTGACGTGCTGCGTCATAAGCTAGATCTTCTCGGACCATGCCCATTAAATCATTTCTAGCATATCTAACGAAATCTTCAGGTTGATTTTCATCCCAACGCATTCCCATATAGCAGTTTATCGCATACAGTCCTTGTGCCACTGCGCCGCTTCTATCGATATTGGCTTTCTCTGCACAAATAATTTTCATGTCACGACCCCAATATCTAGATTCAAAGGTGGCACCAGTTCCAGCCATACCACCGCCAACAACTAGTATGTCGCAATCCTCATAGATAGTCTTAGTTTTAGCCATTAGTAATACACTCCTTGTTTAAGTTTTCCAACTTTTGCCATCTCTGGTAAAATACCATCCTCTCTTTTGAGATATTTAGGTTCGTTATACAATAATTGTGAACTAAAATCTTCTTTAGTTGGTTTGTTCTTTTCTGCAAGCTTTGGGATATATTTACCCCAAGGTTGAGTTGTGATTGGAGAGACAAAATTCTTGATGGTTCCATTTCTAAATTTGATTTTCCATGAAATAGTACCTTTCTCCTCCTCCCTAAGCACTCTTACTTTGTGTCCCATAGGAGCAAAATCCGCATAACCTCTAACATCGATAGCATTTTGCGGACATGCTTTCACACATGAATAGCACTCCCAACAAAAATTAGGTTCTATATTTACCGCTCTTCTAATCAGTTTATCGATGTGCATTATATCTGATGGACAAATATCCACACAGTGCCCGCATCCATCACATCTTGTCATATATACGTAAGTTGACATTTTTCTCTCCTTAATAATTTTGTGGCTCTGAGCGTTTAATACCCAGGCCATATTGTTTAGGTTTGTCTGCCGGTTCGGGCAGAAAATCTCTTGAGCCATCTGCTTCCGCAAGATGTTTTTGTATCGCTGCTCCAGGTTTATAAAACATGTGAGCGAATTTTGACCAGTAAACCCCACCAAATAAAACTACATTTGATAGTATAAATAAGAAAAGGAACAGTGAGGATAGGCCTACAGAATTAATTGATTGGAAGAAGGACCATAACAATCCAAAGGTAGATGTTGCTACTAGTGCTAAAACAAAAAGATCAGCCATAACAATTCGATTCCATGGATTACCTTCAGATCTAACATCAACTCTCAAGAAGAACCAAAACCAATACCCACCAAGACAGGTCATTAATGCGCCAACATGCCATAAAATAGGATATAGTGCTGGGGTGGTAGATGAAGTTGGATAACTAAAAATCATTATAACAGATGTAACCCAAAAAATTATTGTTCCGTACATACCAAGCAGGTGGGCCATTCTTCTTTTAAATCCACAGAATTCTGCAGATGTCGCGACATCATTTGCTAGAGTTTTTGCAATTATTGCGACTTTTTCACCAGCAGGTACATGACGTGTTGCAGATTTTTTTAGTTTTTTTGAGTTTTCAAAAAAATATTTTGCATTCTTTTTATGAATCATGTCCAACACAGTTCCCCCGACTGTGAGTGCTATCATTACAAGAACAAATACTTGCATAGCGACAGGTGATATAAAACTAGAAAGTTCTACAAATGGATTTACTGATAACATACAATCTCTCTCCCTATAGTATTAATTTCCTATCTAAGTTAGAAGACGGAAATTTCTGGTCCTAAAATACTACAATCCTTTGTATGGTAATTAGACTCCTTTCACTCATAAGATTATAGAATAAATTAACTGTATTAGGAATTAATTATTTACAAAAAACAGCAAAAATTTGCTATTTGGACCGATAATAAGTCTTAAGAATGTCGGCAACTTCTTTTCTAGCAAATTCTGAGGGTAAGTCTTCGTTGTTTGACAGCATTTCCCTAACTTTTGTGCCGGAAAGAAGAACGAAATCGTCTTTAGTGTGATCATCTACGTCTCTCATCATAACCACTTTATCTAATTTCTTAGAATACGCGGTATGATCAGCAGCAAAAATTTGTATTTGGAGTGACTCTTGTACAATGTTTTTTTGAAATATTTCTTGGGCGGCAAAAGGTTCGTAGTAATCACCCACTCCGGCATGATCTCTTCCCACAATTAAATGGGAGCATCCGCAGTTTTGTCTAAAGGTTGCATGTAATAAGGCTTCCCTGGGCCCTGCATACATCATATCAAAACCAAAGCCGGATATTAATGCTGTGTTAGGTGGAAAATACAAATCTACCATTTTTCTAATGGCCGCATCTCTAATATCACCTGGAATATCTCCCTCCTTAAGTTTTCCAAGAGTCATATGTATCAACACTCCATCTGCATTCAGAGATTCTAGAGCCATTTTACAGAGTTCTTCATGAGCTCTATGCATTGGATTTCTTGTTTGAAAGGCAACTACTTTACTCCATTTAAGCGAGGTAAGCTTTTCTCGAATTCCCATTGCAGTATCAAAGGTGTTTGGAAACTCTTCTGGAAAATAACTATAATTAAAAACTTTTATTGGTCCTGCTATTAATGTGCTCCCTTGGCTCATGAAGTTTTTTACACCTGGGTGTTTAGAGTCTGTCGTACCAAAAACATTTTCCGCTATAGTCAGCAATTCATCAGAAGATAGATTCTCAATCGAAGTAACTGTTTGAATTGCGATTGGGCGTTTGTCAGGGTAATTTGGGTCTAGTAATAATAGCTCCTCACCTCTAGTAAATTCTGTAGATTTTGATGTAGATAAATTAAGAATGGGAATAGGCCAAAATATCCCATCTTTTGTTTGCATCTTTTTTGCCACACTTAATGCGTCTTCTTTGTCCATAAAGCCACTCAGAGGAGTGAAGTATCCTGCGCCTAGCATGACAACGTTGGCTGCTGCAGATGAATTAAGTACTAGACGTTTGGAACCGGATGAGTTATTTATAATACTCTCAGACTCGTTTTTATCCATAATAATCAGGGGTTTAAGTTCATCCGAACCGTGTGGGCATACCAAATTTGTCATAAAAAATCCATAAATTTTTGTTAATATAGCAATTGATGATATCGTCGAGTAATAATATAATCAACGTTGCTTAAAAATCAAATTAAGTTTTATATTACTAAAATTGTGGTATTTTATACAAGCAATTTAATAAAATATTTAAATGAATAAAACAAAAAAATAATTAACGATAAAAAATTAACGTATAATAAAAGGTATTATGGAAGAAATTTTAGAAATAAGAGACGGTTGTAAAACGCCATCACAACTACTTAAAAGCAAGGCTTTCGCACAGTATTTGGAGATTTATAAACGTGAATTTATTAGAGAACTCAAGAAAAGAGAAGACAAAGATCTTAAAGAGGAAGTGCTCCACAAAATACATTATATCGAAGGTATAGATCCAAAAGTTTTTATATCAATCTTGGAGGGGGTTACACCTTTCTCGGGCGATGAGCTTAGAGATTATAAAGATAGCGTGCAGTTTCTTGATGGAGCATTCCATCACTACAGGACTAAATCTTATACACGATTAGTTCGTCTTCATAATGAAATAGTAGACAAATCACTCAATGCAGAAGAGATTAAAGATAAGGTTTCTACCAAAGCTGATAAGTTATCAGAGTTAATATTAGAAACAAGAAGGATATTGCTCGTTAAGGTAGGATTGGGTGCAGGTGTAAGAAGAACTCAGGGTCTTGAATGTCATCCTAATGTTGCTGTAGGAGAAGTTTCAGGACATTTTGTAAAATTACCGTCTGACTACTCTAACCTAAATCGAGTTCCTGTAACTACAGCAGCGGACATGAGGACTGGTGTTTACTACACTACTCACGCGAACAAAAGAGCATTTCCTTTTTTTGCACTTAGTCACAACCCAATTAAAAATGACCTCTTCAATCCAGAGGACTATGTGGCGATTCCTTTTGAGATTGGTGCATGGAATATATTATGCTATATACACAAAACTCGTGGTTACATTGAGATTGAGCCAGGTCTGCTTAACTTATTTCCGTTTTCTAAGGTAGAGAATATAACAACTAAACAACCAGATGGGATATTTGTCTTAGGTTGCCCTAACTCAGATATGAAAGATTTGGGTTACTACCATGATAAAGAAAATGACATATTAGTTGGTTTAATTCCAGGTCTCGATGAATGTCAATATTTTGGATATGGTAAAAAACCAATGCTTACTCTCCATAATGTGTTATGTATACTCAAAGGAGATTTACCGTTGCACTGCGGGGCAACAAGGTACGTTGTAAGATTTGACGAAAAGACTGGTGACCCATATATTTTTGATTCACTAATTAAAGCCGATGACATGGGACGAGCGATCTTGGAGAAAAATGGTAGTGATGAGGAGGTGCCCTATTTCTACGGAACAGAAACTGGAGCATTTGCATGTCTAGATGGTTTCAGCGAGTATGCGAAAATGCAGATGGAAGGAAGAGAGATTGGATATAACAAACATTCTGGTACAAACGCTCGTCAAATTGTCCCAGTAACAGAATATTCGGAAATTTCAACAGGTTCAGAATTAGATATATTATTGTATTTGAATAACTATGACATCATTCCAAAAGGTGAAAGTTGTATGAAGGCAGATATGAAGCCAGATGATGCTTTAGAGCATTTTAGAAGTGGCGCAAGAGTTGCTGCTGGAAGTACTCAAACTCATCGCGGAGAAGTTGAGATTAGCTACTGGGCAAATCCATTTCCACTTCTGAAGGATAAGGAATGGAAAGTCTTGCCTGAACATTCAGACATATGCGAGAAATTCGAGCAAATTGAGAAGAGGTTTTTTGATAATTTCAAAGAAAGAGTTAAATCAGGAAAAATGAAAATTGGAGTAGCTCACAGTATGTTGATGGCTGGCGTTTATAAAGAGAGTACCGATGATGTTTTAACTAAAGGTGGTTTCTCAGAGAGGGATCTTGTGGAGCATCATGGACCGGAGCGCGCTGCACATGACATGATTGATCTTATCAAACAAACTGCAATAGAAAAAAGAAAAAGGCTCGGTGGAGATGCTAAAGAGGTAGATGTAACTATCGCAACTATCGGAGATAGTAGAACTGGGAAATCTGAGATGGCAGAAAAGATGGAAGGTGTTCTGAGTATGAGTTTAATCTAGCTTACAGTGACCTTCAGCAGTATCGCTTGACTTATTTGGTAAAATACATATCATATATATATTCAATATAGTTTCTTAATTCAAATCTTTTTATTACATTTTTATTATAAGAGGACACATAAGTGAGTACAGTGCAAAATATTACGGATGCAAGTTTTGAATCAGAAGTTCTAAAATCAGAAACTCCTGTTTTGATAGACTTTTGGGCGGAATGGTGTGGGCCATGCAAAATTCTTGGGCCAGTAATCGATGAAGTCTCGGGGAGTTATGATAACGTAAAATTTACAAAGCTTAACATAGACGAAAACCCACAGACGGCGCCAAAATATGGAATTAGAGGTATACCAACTCTAATGATCTTCAAAGGTGGAGAACTTGCAGCTACAAATGTCGGTGTGCTTACAAAAAGTGAACTAGAAAAATTTATTAACGACAACATCTAAGAGGAAAACTTTTCTACCTTACTATTTTCAATTAAGTATTAAACAATAAAAATATGAATCTCACTGAACTTAAAGATAAACCTATCAAAGAATTAGTAGAAATGGCTGAAAAAATGGGTGCGGAAAATGTCGGTCGTTTAAGAAAGCAGGATATAATTTTTTCTATTCTCAAAAATCATTCATCTAGTGGTGAAGATATATCAGGCGGTGGTGTTCTTGAAATCTTACAAGATGGATTTGGATTTTTGAGAAACTCCAGTAGTTCCTACCTTGCAGGACCAGATGATATTTATGTTTCACCAAGTCAAATAAGAAAGTTCTCTCTTAGAACTGGTGATACAGTTGAAGGTAAAATTAGACCACCAAAAGAGGGTGAAAGGTATTTTGCTTTGCTTAAAGTTGATAATGTTAATTTTGATTCTACGGAAAATGCAAGACACAAAATTCTGTTTGAAAATTTGACTCCATTGCACGCAAATAAAAGGCTTAGGTTAGAGGTTGGTAATGGTAGTAGAGAGGATATTTCAGGAAGATTAGTTGATATAGCCGCTCCAATAGGAAAAGGACAAAGAGGGCTAATCATATCACCTCCAAAAGCTGGGAAAACCATAATGCTTCAACAGATTGCTCAAAGCCTCACAACTAATAATCCTGAATCTATTCTTATAGTTCTTTTAATAGATGAAAGACCAGAGGAAGTTACTGAAATGTCAAGAATGGTCAAAGGTGAAGTGGTTGCAAGTACATTTGATGAACCTGCCAACAGACATGTTCAAGTTGCAGAAATGGTAATCGAAAAAGCTAAGAGGTTAGTAGAACACAAGAAAGATGTAATTATTCTTCTTGATTCGATAACAAGATTGGCTCGTGCGTACAACACAATTGCCCCATCATCTGGAAAAGTTTTGTCAGGTGGTGTTGATGCAAACTCTTTAACTAAACCGAAAAGATTCTTTGGAGGAGCAAGGAATATTGAGGAAGGAGGTAGTTTGACTATACTTGCAACTGCTCTAATAGATACTGGATCAAAGATGGATGAGGTTATTTATGAGGAGTTTAAAGGAACTGGTAATATGGAAGTACATCTTGATAGAAGAATTGCTGAAAAAAGAATTTATCCTGCTATCAATATCAACAGGTCCGGTACCAGGAGAGAGGAGCTTCTCACTACTCCTGATGAATTACAAAAAATATGGATTTTAAGGAAAGTGCTTCACTCTATGGATGAGCTCGATGCTATGGAATTTATGCTCAATAAACTTCAAGCCACTAAGACTAATTCAGAATTCTTTGAATCGATGAAGAAATAATTATCTTCCAATATCCTCTCTAAAAAATGTCAGTTCATTATCCTCGTATTTAAAATCAATATCAGTATAGGTTCTAATTTTTCTGATGTTATCATAAGCCAAATCGATACATTTTTGTCGATCTAACCCAAAAGTATTAACAGTTAAAATTCTACCACCTATTGATTTTATTCTATCGTTTTCCATTACCGTTCCAGCATGGAACACTTTTAAATTCTCACTCTCATCTATATCTGATAAATCAATGTAAAAATCTCTTTTATATGAATCCGGATACCCACTCGCCGCAAGAACTATAGTGCATGAATAATGTTTTGTTTCATTAATATAGTCTAAATTACAGTCGTTATTTCCTTCATTTTTTTTATCAAGTATTAAGCTTAAAAAATCTATATTCATTCTTTCTAAGTAAATCATCAAGTTTTGTGTCTCAGGATCACCCATTCTACAATTATATTCTAGTACTTTAATATCATTCTTCTCATCAATCATGAGGCCTAAATATAAAAATCCTAAATAAAACATTTTGGTGTTCTTAAGTCGTTCATTTATTCCAATAATTGTCTTTGAAAGTATTTTTTCTATCTCAATGTGTAGTTTGAATACAGTATTTTTATGTTGATCTAGCATGGGGTGGGTGATTGCACCCATTCCACCAGTATTAGGACCTGAATTGTATTCATCTCTAGACTTATAATCTTTAGTCCATGGCAGTGATGTTTCAAAAGAAGGGCCATTAAAATTACAAATATACATTGCTGATAATTCTTGTCCTATTAAAAAATCTTCTATAACTAATTTTTGTGAATGACTTGAACTAAATATTTTTTTCACTGCTTCTTTAGCTTCCGACTCTTCATTGCAAATTATTACGCCTTTTCCTGCTGCTAAACCATCTGCTTTTATTACAGTCGGATATTTTATTTCGCTTAGATAGCTAATAGCATCTTCGAAGTTATGGAGCTCTTTATAATTTGCTGTAGGTATCCCATTAGTTTCCATAAAATTTTTTGAAAAAACTTTTGACCCTTCTAATTTTGCAAATTCTTTTGAAGGTCCAAATATCTTTAAACCTGTATCTCTAAATTTATTAACAATACCATCTACCAAAGGTGCTTCTGGTCCTACTATTGTCAAATCTATTTGATTAGATTTAACAAAATCTATAATTTCTTTATGATGGTCTAAATTAATATCTACGTTACTTACCTTATGTTCATGAAATGTACCTGCATTTCCTGGGCAAACATACACATGAGATACGACCTCAGATTTTGACACCTTCCATGCAATAGCGTGCTCTCTTCCGCCTTGACCTAAAATAAGTATTTTCATCTTTTTAATGTTTAAAAACTCGCGTTCCACTGAAGACCATTGATATTTTGTATTTATCTGCTACATCAATGATATTTCTGTCTTTAAGCGAACCACCAGGTTGTATAATGCTTCTTACGCCAATTTTATTGGCAAGATCTATATTGTCTCGAAAAGGAAAAAAAGCTTCAGACGCCATCACTGAACCTTTCAAGTTTATGTTAAAATTTTTCGCTTTTTCTTTTGCAATTTTTGTTGAATCAATACGACTCATTTGGCCTGCTCCTATACCAAGAGTTGTTTTGTTTTTTACCAATACGATTGCATTTGATTTTACATATCTTGCAACTTTGAAGGCAAAAATTAAGTCTTCGGTTTGAATTTGGGTAGGCTTTTTCTTTGTAACTATCTTAAGATTTTTTTTAGTGATTTCTTTATTATCTATTGTTTGAATTAGAAGTTTATTTTTTAGCGACTTGATTTCATAAGATTTTTGTCTTTTTTTTGTATTCCGAATAATCAAAAGTCTCACATTCGGCTTCTTTTTTAGTTCATCCAGACACGTTTTGTCAGCACTAGGTGTAACTATTACCTCAACAAATTGTTTATTTAAGATTTTTACAAGAAGCTTTAATGTTAATCTTCGATTAATTGCAATTATTCCACCAAATGATGAGATTGGATCACATTTGAAACTTCTTTGATAGGCTAAGTCTATAGATGAACTTTCAGATACCCCACATGGATTAGCATGTTTCACTATAACGCATGCGGGCTTTAGAAATTGTTGAACACACGAATGGGCACAATCTACATCAACAAGATTATTATAAGAGAGTTCCTTGCCTGATAATTGTGAAAAATTAAAATCGTCTAATTTTGGTGATAAGATCCGATAAAGCGCAGCATCTTGATGGGGATTTTCTCCATATCTAAGATTTGAGTCTCTTTGGATATCAATAGATGAAAATGAGTCACTCAAAATAGGTTTGTTCCTCTTATCTTCGCCAAGATATTTAGTTATGGCTTGGTCATAACTAGAAGTGTGGTTATAGACTTTAGTAGCTAATTTTTTTCTTAGCTCGAAAGATGTTTTGCCGGTTTTTTTAATCTGATTTATTACAGAAGTGTAGTCAGCTGGATCAACGAGTGTAGTCACTCGATGGTGGTTTTTTGCTGCTGCTCTCAACATGGCAGGCCCGCCAATATCGATATTTTCAATCGCCTTATCGTAAGTAGATTTAGGGTCAGATATTGTTTTAAGAAAGGGATATAGATTAACAATAACAATATCTATTGGCTTATAATTATCTTTCAACTTAAAAAGATCGTTCTCTTTCCGTGCTAGAATTCCTGCATGTATTCTTGGGTGTAAAGTTTTAACTCTTCCACCGAGAATCTCCTCAAAATTAGTGAAATCGGACACAGGTACTATCTCTACTCCGTTTTTTTGTAGATATTTTGCAGTTCCACCTGTGGAAATAATTTTATAATTTAGCTTAATTAAGTTTTTTGCAATTTTTTCAATGTCAGTTTTATCAGAAACGCTTATGAGAGCAATTTTTTTCTCTTTAGCCAACATTATCAAGCGCTGATTCCATATTCTTTGATTCTTTTAATTAAGGTTCCTCTGTTAATACCAAGATAGTCTGCGGTTTTAGTAACATTACCATTAAGATGGTCCAAAACAGTTGTTATCAGACATTTTTCTACCTCAGATATGAAAAGATTATGTAAATTATTTACTCCTTGACCATTCATTTTATCAATATAAGCAATCGTCTCATTTTTAATAATTTTA
>MDTA01022571.1_pt1 | contig 11427 bp, 11 predicted proteins | sample 811151 | NCBI WGS metagenome assembly MDTA01 (sample SAMN05326648, study PRJNA326480) | marine metagenome | isolation source: seawater | place: Indian Ocean: South | collected 2010 | reverse complement strand
TTTTGTAATCCCTTTATTTCTTCCTTTGTCTAAACGATTGGCCGAAGTATAAATAGGAGAATCATTAAGACTTTTTCTGCCCATATTATGTCCAGTGCTTAAAACTATGCTTGATAGACGGGCGGAGACCTCTACCGAGCGCAACAACAGTAGCCCGCGATTCCCCGGTCACTGATAACAAAACCCAGGGTTAAATTCTTTATGAACGCACTGAGGGAATTCAGCCCAACATTATTACTCAGATTGGAGAGGTAATCGAGCACCTGAAGTCACAAAAAGAATAGCAATAATTTTAGTTGAGCAGTATTTTGATTTTGCTTATCGTCTAGCAGACAAGATCTATGTGATAATGGGCGGACAGATTGTTCATGGCAGTGCAAGTCTAGTATTAAGGTGTCTGAGCCGCGCAAACTGGTTGAGGTATAAAAGAAAATGGATGGGCCGACAAATGACTTAAATCTGCAGCGCTCAAAAGGAGATCTGCAGTTAAAATTGCGAGGTGACAAGATTGAACGCTTATTCCAGTCAGGTTGCGCCAGAATAATATTGCCAAAAACCTATGATGCAATGAAAGAAGCTGTTATTTTAAATACTGCTGGCGGGATTACAGGTGGTGACGAGCTGAAGATCCAGCTAAGAGCTGAGGCATGTGCTTTAGTCGTAACCACCCAAGCGGCTGAACGTTTATACAAAAGTATTTCCAAATCAGCAAAAATCTCCATTGATTTACAAGCTAAAACAGGCACTTCACTCCACTGGCTGCCACAAGAGACTATTGTCTTTGATGGCGCAAAGGTCGATCGCACTATTAGACTAAATATGTCGGCAGACAGCCAATGTTTACTAGCTGAGACGATTATTTTAGGTCGGGAGGCAATGGGTGAGAGAATAACACGGTGCCATTTCACAGATAACTGGCGGCTATTCAGAGATGGTCAGTTATTCCATGCTGAGTCCATGCGGCTTGCAGGAGAGATTGAAAAAATTTTAGAGGCGAAAGCCTGTGGCAATGGAGGAAAAATGTTTACAACAATTTTATACTCTGGGGATGATATAGAGCTTCGGAGATCCGCGCTTAACCCCATAATTGAGCAGTGTGCTTCAAACTGTGCGGCGTCATACTGGAAAAATAAATTAGTTTTTAGACTTGTTAGCCGGCATCCCCTCGCAGGAAAAGCCGACGTTAAGCTGATACTGGCATCTTTGCGAGATCAGCCTTTACCGCGTGTTTGGAATAGTTAGTTTAAAAGGAGGTAAACTTGAAACTAAGTCCAAGAGAAAAGGATAAATTATTAGTCTCTGTAGCTGCCCTTGTTGCTCGCAACCGCAAACAGCGAGGTGTAAAGCTAAATTATCCAGAAGCCGTTGCGTTAATTACGGATTATGTTGTGGAGGGTGCTCGCGATGGGCGTTCCGTATCTGATCTAATGGAGGCTGGAGCACATGTGGTGAAACGTCGGGATTGTATGGAGGGAATTGCCGAAATGATACATGATGTTCAGGTTGAAGCGACTTTCCCTGATGGTACAAAGTTAGTCACTGTACATCACCCTATAAGGTGAAGGAGATTATATGATGATTCCAGGAGAGGTTGTGACAAAAGAAGGGGACATTCTGATTAATGCGGGCAGACAGCAGGTAAAGCTCACTGTTGCCAATTCAGGGGATCGGCCCATTCAAGTTGGTAGCCATTACCATTTTTATGAGACTAACGAGGCGCTAGATTTTAATCGCAATTCTGCTTACGGAATGCGTCTTGATATTCCCGCAGGCACAGCTGTTCGGTTTGAGCCTGGTCAAGAACGAGAGGTGCAATTGGTTCCATATGGGGGGAAAAGACGAGTATTTGGGTTCAATCAAAAGGTCATGGGAGCACTGTAATGCCGGTTTCAATATCGAGAAAAATTTATGCCGATATGTATGGCCCCACCACTGGAGATAAGATAAGGCTGGCTGACACGGATTTATTTGTTGAGGTCGAAAAGGATCTGACAAGCTACGGTGACGAGGTAAAATTCGGTGGAGGCAAAGTGATACGGGATGGCATGGGGCAATCACAGATATCACGGTCGGATGGTGCTGTTGATACAGTTATCACCAACGCTTTGATTGTTGATGTCACGGGCATATATAAAGCCGATGTAGGTCTAAAGAATGGGGTCATTCACAGTATTGGAAAGGCTGGCAACTCTGATATTCAAGAGGGAGTTAATATCATAATTGGTCCATCGACTGAAGTTATTGCTTGCGAAGGCCAGATCTTAACAACTGGTGGTTTTGACAGCCATATCCACTTCATCTGTCCTCAGCAGATTGACCATGCGCTTCACTCAGGATTAACCACGATGTTGGGGGGCGGTACTGGGCCGGCTCATGGTACTTTGGCAACCACGTGCACCCCAGGAGAATGGCACATATCCCGAATGCTTCAGTCTGCCGATAGTTTTGCTATGAACTTAGCCTTTGCCGGCAAGGGCAATGCCGCACTTCCTGATCCCTTGAGAGAACAGGTGAAGTCTGGAGCCTCCGCACTTAAACTGCATGAGGATTGGGGCACAACACCAGCTGCGATCGATAATTGTTTGAGGGTCGCAGAGGAGATGGACATTCAAGTAATGATCCATACGGATACATTAAATGAGAGTGGTTTCGTTGAAAACACAATTGCAGCCATGAAGGGTCGAACCTTGCATGCTTTTCATACTGAAGGCGCTGGTGGCGGGCATGCACCAGACATACTCAAGGTTTGTGGTGAGGCCCATGTTATACCATCCTCAACCAACCCGACCCGCCCGTATACAGTTAATACACTTGAGGAACACCTGGATATGCTGATGGTTTGTCATCATTTAGACAGGTCTATTCCTGAGGACGTAGCCTTTGCTGAAAGTCGTATTCGTAAAGAAACTATTGCCGCAGAGGATATTCTTCATGACATGGGTGCTTTTTCAATCATTGCCTCTGACAGCCAAGCAATGGGGCGAGTGGGCGAAGTAATTATCCGTACTTGGCAAACCGCGCACAAAATGAAGGAGCAAAGGGGTCGCCTTCCCGATGAAAAAGGTGACAATGACAATTTCCGCGTTAGACGCTACATTGCAAAATATACGATTAATCCTGCTATTTGCCATGGAGTTTCTGAACACATTGGCAGCGTTGAAATTGGTAAACGAGCAGATTTAGTGATCTGGAGCCCTGCTTTCTTTGGCGTGAAACCTGAAATAGTCCTCTTGGGTGGAAGCATTGCGGTCAGCCAAATGGGGGACCCCAATGCATCTATCCCCACACCTCAACCGGTTTACACTCGACCCATGTTTGGATCTTTGGGCCGGTCGGTCGAAAAGTCCGGGGTTTGCTTTGTCAGCCAAGCCGCTCAAGATGAGGACGTTGCTAAAAAACTTGGGTTAGCAAAAGAGACCCGTGCTGTTCATAATACGCGTACTATATCCAAAGTTGATATGGTTATGAACAACTATCAGCCAAACATAGAGGTTAATCCAGAGACATATGAGGTAAGAGCAGATGGAGAATTACTTACATGTGAGCCAGCTATGGAGCTCCCCATGGCCCAACGCTATTTCTTATTTTAAAAAAAACAAAGAATGACAAGATCATGCATATCGTTCATCAAATTACAAATCATATCGACACTAGATTGGTCAATTCGTTCATTACACTTGATTATGAGGGCAGGTGTTTGAGGCGAAAACGTCTGGAGACGGACGACGGCGAGCCCTTTTTTGTGGAATTGCCTGAGACAAAATTTGTGTCGGATACAGATGGCTTTGTATTGGATGATGGGCGAATAATCGGCATCCGCTCAAAGCAGGAGCGTTTGGCTAAAATTACTCATCCGGAGCTTCCACTTATTGCTTGGCATATTGGCAATCGGCATGCGCCATGCCAAATTGAGAGCGACTTTTTATTGATACAAGAAGACCACGTTCTGGAAGAAATGCTTAAAACTCTTGGCGCAACGGTTGAAAATATTGAGGCACCTTTTTTCCCAGAGGGAGGCGCTTACAGCCACCGCCAAGAGCATTCTCAGAAGTCTTCAAGCAAACATCAGACGTAAAAAGCCATTCAAATGATAGATCTGTATCGAGAGAGTCTTATACTTCAAGCTTGGTTTTCGCCAGCATTTCCAACAGGTGGATTTGCGTATTAACATGGGGTGGAAAGCGCTATAGAAAAGGGTCTGATCAGCGACGCTACAACCCTATACGAGTGGCTTTACTATCTTTTGGTTGAAGGTTCAGGGCAAAACGATGGGATCTTTATCACGGCGGCTTTGAATGGGCAGACTGATATTAATGAGTTATATTTATGCCTATGTGCGGGGACGGACAGACAGAGAGAGGCTCTAGAAATGGGGCAAGCGTTTACCCGGACAATTAACGCTGACTACGAGGCGACTTTGCCAGATGGCCTCGCATATCCTATAGCAATCGGTTTGGCTGCAAAACAAATGAGACTGGACGGAAGGTTAACTATCCAGAGTTATCTGCAGGCCTTTATTTCAAATTTGATTTCTGTTGGGGTCCGGTTAATCCCAATTGGTCAGCAAGCAGGCCAACACTGCCTAATATCTCTTTTTCCAATCTTAGTAAAACTTAGTGAGAAAATTTGCACTGCCTCGCTCGATCAACTTGGCAACTCAGCTTTTTTATCTGATTTAATGACGCTGCAGCACGAATCTTCAAAAATTAAGGTATACAGAACATGACAAAAAATAAATTGCTTTATGGCCCTTTGAAGGTTGGGATTGGTGGCCCTGTTGGCGCAGGCAAAACGACAGTTACAGAGGTTCTATGCCGGAGTTTAGCCGATCAATTCTCGATGGCTGTTATTACCAACGATATATACACTCGGGAGGATGCTGAATACTTGGTCAGGGTCCAAGCGCTCTCTTCCAGTAGGATTCGAGGTGTTGAAACTGGGGGGTGCCCGCACACCGCTATCCGAGAAGATGCATCTGTAAATCTTGCCGCTATTAAAGACCTTGAGGAGCATTTTCCTGATCTTGAACTAATTTTAATTGAATCTGGCGGTGATAATTTGGCTGCAACATTTAGTCCCGAACTAGTTGACCTAACCATTTACGTTATAGATGTGTGCATGGGAGCGGATATACCGCGCAAAAAGGGGCCAGCTCTAAAAAAGTCTGACATGTTAATAGTAAACAAAATCGAACTAGCTGAGCATGTTGATGTTGATCTTGAAAAAATGAGACTAGACACCCTAGAAACAAGAGGCCAATTACCATTTATTTTTGGTTCCATGCGAAAGGGTATTGGCGTACCAGAACTTACCGAGTTCATCAAAACGCAAGGATTTCTTGGTTAATGAGCCATTAATCCTCCGAAAAGCTAACTACTAGATTGAAAACAGGCTTGAAGCTATGCAACCTTGAGAATTGTTGTGCTGAGGACGTTGATAACTTAGATAGCCGCGCTTGCGGCAGCCATTCTCGTAAAACAAGGGATGAGACAGGTTAAGGATTAGCGCAGAGTTAAATAACCTTCTAAAATAGCCTGCTCCCTTGAGTAGTATTTATGACGAACTAAAATGCAACGTTCAAAATGGCGCGCTATCAATGAGGTTTCCCTTCTTGAACTTTTTAATCCTTCCAACATCCAAGCCAAATTCAAATAAATACTCTTGAGGTCAGTGGATTGCCATCAAGTTTCTCTACTTGAATAGTTGTGAAATTTTGCGCTTTTGTAGAGCTAAATTAGAAGCTAAAATTTATAGTAATACGTTTCATAATTTTTCGTCTATTAGTCTAGAAGGAAATTAAACCATGCGCGCACCAGGGGCACGTTTCGTCAGCCGCTTAACAACCAATACTATGGCCCTAATTTTAGCAGGTGGTCGGGGCGAGCGTCTTGGTGTTTTGACAGATTGGCGCACAAAACAGGCAGTGCCATTTGGTGGAAAGTTTCGCATTATTGACTTCACACTATCAAATTGCCTGCATTCAGGTATTAACAAGGCCTGCATACTTACCCAATACAAATCTCACTCATTAATAAAACACTTAATGCGCGGATGGACTAAGATGAATACCGATCGAGGAGAATTTCTGGACATAATCCCTGCCCAGCAATGGACCGGCGATGAAAACTGGTATCAGGGTACTGCAGACGCTGTGTATCAATCTCTTGATATAATAGAGGGCTATGGGCCTGAATATTTGTTGATCTTAGCGGGAGATCACATTTATAACATGGATTATGGTGAGATGCTGGCCGAACACGTTAATTTAGGGGCTGATTTTACAGTTGCTTGCATGACAGTAGAAGCTGACCTTGCTAAAAATCAATTTGGTGTAATGGAAGTCGATAAGGGTGGCCGCATCATTGGGTTTGAGGAAAAACCTTCCGAACCTAAAACAATTCCTGGAACGAGTAATATGGCTTTAGCCAGCATGGGTATTTATGTGGTTTCCCGAAGCTATCTCTCAAAATGCCTACGTGAGGATGCGGAGAAAAAAGGGTCAAGTCACGACTTTGGTCGTGATATCATCCCAGGTGGCATTTTCCGCGGTGACCACTTTCAGGCTCACCAGTTCCGTAATCCCCGCGAAGGTCAAAAACCTTATTGGCGCGATGTTGGAACAATAGACGCTTATTTTCAGGCAAATATGGAACTGCTCTCTCCTAATCCGCCTATTGATTTATACGACCCAAACTGGTCTACCGTAACACATCAGCCACAAATGCCTCCGGCACTATTCCGAGATGATGGTAATATCCAAAAAGTCCAAAACACAATGGTGAGTGGAGGCTGTATCATCGATGGGTCGCAGGTATACCAATCGATTCTTTACTCAAGCGTTCGTGTTGAGCCTGGGTGTGTTTTAGACCAAGTATTGGCATTGCCAGGATGCGAGATTGGCACTGGCGCAATACTGCGCAAAGTTATTCTAGATAATTATTGCAGTATTCCCCCTAATACTGTCATCGGTGAAGACCTGAAAGAAGATGCAAAAAAGTATATTGTTACTGAGAATGGTGTAGTCGTTGTCAACCGCCGACTGCTTGGCCAAGGCGATGGTTACCAGCCTAATATCACGATATCATCGGGACTTCGCCCGCCAACTTAGAGAAATTTGCGATTAATTTGTTTCAAAGGGCGTGTAAACGGCCCCGAGCGCGCTCTCAATAAAGGCATAATCTACTTCGCCATTTTCTACCATGGCGCATTCCTCATGGCTAGCCATAACCAGTTCTCCAAGCAGCTCCACACCACCAACTATGCCCTTGTCTCCATTCCACCATTGACGCTTAGAAATGCGGGGCACAAAATAAAGTGCTATAGTCCGGCCGCCATCCTCACTTGCAACAATCATATTGCATGAGAGCGAATCACGACGATGAGTGTTGCGCTCTTCCCAATCAGCTATCCAGTCACCAGCATTGCTTATAACATCCTTCGCTGGCCCCCGCCACAGGGCAACAGGAACTGGATATCCCAGACTAAATCTAGGCTCGCCGGCAGACGTGGGGTCGCTAAATTTGCATTGCTCCAGTGGAAATACTGGGTGACCGCTAAGTCGGCTAAAGAATTGAAAGTGCAAATGACCAGGAATTGAAGCACCGGCGTTTACACCATTATAAAAGCCCACGTGCCCCGGAAGGCGCTGCGCGGTTTCGCCAAAATCACTAAGTATTTGTCTGAGGCTCATATTACCCTGTGTATCCTTACAATTACTCCACGCTTGCGGAACATGCTCGCAGGCTGCAATTACAACATGGTTTGGCATCAGAGGAAATGGGTTCATCCAAACATTATAGGCATTGCTATTGGTGGATATTTGAAAACCTATCTGTTGCTGGCGCTGCTGCCAGCGGATATTTTCACGGCACAGAAAACAGCCGTTGTTTAGAACCTTCTCACCAGGTGGCGGCTTTCCTATGCCTGCTCCAACATGTCGACGCGAACGTTTTGGATTTACCTGCACCCGGAACGTAAGTTCTGGATTCATAGAATTCTGGCATATCAAACGCCTTACCTCTGTGAGATCGTCCTTGATAAAACCAGTTTGGCGCTGGTCAAGCTCGAGCTCTGCCAAGGCGACCGTAATATCCCCGGCCGCTCCTTCAAAGCTCCGTAAACGCGCGTTCAAGTTATCCCATTTGATGTTGTAATCCATATTACCTTGATTAATGAAATTCTAGGCAAGGTCAATATCCAAAAATTTTCTTATCTTCACTTAAAAGGTTGGTATCTTGTGTCTCGGACATGTTAAATACTTCTGAATATTGCGGTCCAGATTGGAAAAAGCTAATGAAGGGTGATATCATAATAGTCGAGGCTCACCATTATCAGGTAGCTGAGCAAATCGTAAATTCTCTAATTGCCTCCATCAAGAAAATTGGTCGAGGTTACTCAATTAGTGTGGCGGGTGAGTCAGGCAGTGGCAAGTCAGAGACAGCTAAAGCCATAGCTGAAATTCTGGAAGCCAATGACGTTGGCACAGTAATTCTGCAGCAAGATGATTATTTTATCTATCCCCCTAAATCTAACGATGCGAAGCGACGCCAGGACATTTCCTGGGTAGGCCCAAAAGAAGTAAAGATCGACCTACTAAATTCAAACATTACGGCTTTCTGCAAGGGTGCTACAAGTATTGATAAACCCCTGATTAATTATACTCTCAATAATGTCAAAACCGAGTGCATAGATGTAAGCGATTCAAAAGTGGTCATCGTAGAGGGAACTTACACCACTCTGCTAGACGATGTTGACACGCGAATTTTTATAGCCCGTAATTTTAATGAAACTCGAGAGCATCGACAAAAGCGAAACCGGGCCGCCTCCGAATTAGACCATTTTACTGAGCAGGTATTGAAAATTGAGCACAAAATAATATCCACACATTGTGCACACGCTGACATCATAATTAATTCGGACTATTCAATATTTCAAAATGCGCAAGACTAATGGAGCTCTCAAATGCATATTGTATTTTTAAACCCGCAGGGTAATTTTGACCCTTCTGACAGTTACTTGGCAGAACATCCCGATTTTGGGGGCCAGTTGGTTTATGTAAAAGAGGTTGCTCAAGCAATGGTAGAGCTTGGCCACCGCGTTGATATCGTTACTAGACGAGTCCGGGACAATGCCTGGCCAGAATTTGCAGCTGACCAGGATACTTATGCTGGTTTCGAGAGAGACTTGCGTATCCTGAGGTTTCCATGTGGCGGCGATGAATTCTTAGCCAAAGAGAATCTATGGCCTCATTTGCCAGAGTTGATTAAGGGAATGCTAAATTTTTATGGCGATCAACTTCCCGATTGTGCAACGGCGCATTATGCCGATGGGGGCTACTGCGGAATTTTGACTCTCATAAAAACTGGCGTGCCATTTATCTTTACAGGTCATTCTCTGGGGGCGCAGAAACTCGATAAATTAGGAATCAGGAGAGAGAACTGGCACCATGCAGAGGCACGCTATAAGTTCTCATGTCGCATTGATGCCGAACGCGCAAGTATGTGGCATGCGTCACGCATAATAGTCTCCACCAGCCAAGAGAAAAGTGAGCAATATGCGCATCCCCTCTACAAAGGTGCTGTCGATGCCTCTGAGGACTCGCTTTTTGCAATCACATCGCCAGGAGTCAATACCCATATTTTCAGAATTGAACCAACCGAGGAAGATAAAGCTGTTTGGGCTGACTTGACCGGCCGCTTCGCTGATGAAAAAGGGCCCGTCACGTTAGTCTCCAGTCGCTTAGATGAAAAGAAAAATATAATTGGCGTGGTCAAGGCATATGCCAATAGTAAAGAATTGCAAAAAAATACAGCTCTAGTGCTCAGCGTAAGGGGCATTGAAATTCCAGAGCGCGATATCAAAAAACTTAGCGAAAGCGAACAGGCTGTGTTGCGTGAAATCCTCTCAGTAATCAAAGAGGCTCAAATCACCGAAAAAGTATACTTTCTTAATATTAGGTCTCAACGTGAATTAGCTGCGACTTACCGCTATTTTGCCGAGAGAGGTTCTGTATTCGCACTAACGTCTTTTTATGAACCCTTTGGCCTAGCCCCAATTGAGGCAGCCGCATCCGGGCTTGCGCCTGTCGTGACTAATAAAGGGGGGCCAAAAGAAATATTTGCTGATGGGTCTGGCGTATTAGTTGACCCTTTCTTGCCTGAAGATATTGCCCGCGGCTTGCTAGATGGTTTTAAACGCCATAAAGAACTCTCAGCCGCAGCTATTCGTCGAGTAAAAAAAACCTATACTTGGCAACAAACTGCTCAAGGTTACATTGCTGCCATTGAGCAAGTATTAGCTAACCCCAGGAATAGCACTCCAGCTTTGCCTATACAGCTTGATGCCACGCCTCGGATTACTGATTATCTTGAAGTTTGACGAGAAAAACCTAATATTTTAATAGTTAGGAAACTAGTGAGTAAAGATTTTCAGGGGCTAAATTATATGGGAACATTGGGACTCTATTCCGAGAACATTAGGCATCCATAAACTGTTCTCTAGATGCAGGAAAAAACAGACTCCAGAACCTTTAGCAAGATTAAGCTAAATTCAGTTTTATGTTAGCAGAGAAAAGGAAAAGGTATGAAGGCAAAAATTTCACAAGCTTACCTGCCCACCCTAGGTGATGTCTATAACCGCCGTTACCAAGACGTACGCGACCAAAGCACTAGGCTCACGGCATGTCTTTCTGCCGAGGACCAGCAGGTCCAATCTATGCCCGATACAAGCCCGACCAAATGGCATCTTGGTCATACAGCCTGGTTCTTCGAGACATTCGTTCTTCAACCCGAAGTTCCAGATTACCGCATTTTCGACTCTACCTTTAACTACCTATTCAATTCGTATTACGAATTAATAGGACCGCGGCACCTTCGTGCTGAACGCGGATTGGTCAGCCGTCCTACACTTGAAGAGGTTCAAGCCTATCGAGCCCATGTAGATGCAGCAATGGAAAAGTTCTTTTACGTTGCGTCCTCCGACAAATTAAAAAAGCTGTGCTACTTACTCGAGCTTGGTTTACACCACGAACAACAGCATCAGGAACTCATCCTGATGGATATTAAGCATGTTTTGTCGCGTAATCCGTTCAGCCCCTGTTACCTCAAAAAGGAGCCAGCCACAGTTTTTGGGACCCACAAAATGCAATGGCTCCAGGTGCCCAGCGGTGTCTACCGAATTGGCCATGGCGATGAAAACCATTTCGCCTTTGACAACGAAAAGTCTGAGCACGAAACCATGCAAGGAGAGTTTGCTTTATCATCACGATGCGTGACAAATGGCGAGTATCTGCAATTTATCAAAGACGGGGGTTATGAGAGGGCTGAATTTTGGCATTCAGACGGTTGGGCGCTCATTAACAAAGAAGCATGGCAGGCACCACTGTATTGGCAATTGGGGGAGGACAACATTTGGTATGAGTTTACTCTT
>MDTA01199527.1_pt1 | contig 11428 bp, 13 predicted proteins | sample 811151 | NCBI WGS metagenome assembly MDTA01 (sample SAMN05326648, study PRJNA326480) | marine metagenome | isolation source: seawater | place: Indian Ocean: South | collected 2010 | reverse complement strand
GGGTTTAGATGATATTCGTCCTTTTTATTTTAAGCAAGGTAAAATAGATTTAATTTTAACTAAAAGGGTTTTTTCTTTTTTGAGTAAACGTTTTGATTATATAATTGATGATAATAATAAATATCCTGGTGCCCCATCTGTAAACATAAAACTAATTAGCAAGAATAAAAAATTTACCATAGGAAACAAAGTAATTGTACCTATAGAAGTTTTTCATGGTAAATTGCCAATTATTGGTTACAGGATAGACAACTTCGCCTATTTGACTGATGTAAAATCAATCTCTGACAATGAAATTTTAAAATTAAGAAATTTAGATGTTTTAGTTCTTAATGCACTTAGAAAGGAAGAACATCATTCACATTTAAATTTAGACGAGGCCCTGTCATTATCTAGAAAAATTAATCCTAAGAAGACATATTTAACCCATATTAGTCACCATATGGGTTTTCATGATAAAATTCAAAAATCACTACCGGAAAATATTTATGTTGCTTATGATAACTTGTCTATAAAATCAAGTTGATGAAAAATATAATTTCAATTTTTGCATTGGGTTTTATTGTTTTAATTATGATTTTTATTACTACAAACTATATTAAAATTTCTAGTTCAAATAATTCAACTGCAAAAAGTTTATCAACTAAAATTGATTCCCTGAAAAAAAAGTATATGTTATTAGATAAAAGATACAGTGATGAAATTTACTTTTCCCTAAATGACAATCAGGAGGCTTTAGCATATTTTAATAACATCGAAGTTGATTCAATAGTTCCATTTATAAGAGACCAACTTTATGATAAGAATTTTGATAATAATACTGATTTTTTTATTCCAGTTTCAAACACAAATAACAAATACTTTATTAATAAAGTTAAAATTTTAAATCATAAATGGATTATAGCAGATTTTTCCAATGGCAATAGGTGGGGAGAAATGTGGATTGAATATCATTTTAATGAAAACGAAATAAATTTTTATATAAAAGATTATTTTTTATACTAAACTTTAATTTTTGTTTAACCATTTAATTACATCTCGTAAATTTTCTTTACTTATTTCGTGTCCTGATTGATATTCATTAAATTCAATATTTATATTTTTTTTTTCAAGAATTTGTATTCCTCTACGAGCCCAATCAATTGGAATAACTTCGTCATTTATACCGTGTGAGCTAAAGCAATTTAATCTAAATTTAAAATTTAAATTGTTTAATGTTATTTCCGGATGGTAAAACCCACTTAATGGTATAATATTTTTTATTAAGTCTGGATGTTCTATTCCAATAGACCAACTTAAAATCGCACCTTGACTAAAACCTAATATAGATACCCTTTCGTTGACAATTTCTAAATCTTTGAGGTGGAGTAAAATATCATTTATTACTATGTTTTTTGAATTTATGGCTTCATCCAAATCAATCCATCTGTCAATGTTATTTTCAAAATTTATTGAATACCAGGCATAAGAATTAAATCCTATTGTAATCGGAGCCCTGAAAGAAATAATGATATAGTTAGAAGGTATAATTTCTTTTAAAGAATATAAATCCTCTTCGTTACTTCCATATCCATGAAGTAAAAAAATAACTTTTAAGTTATTTTGATTAGATGAAGGTTTGTTAATTATGTATTTAAGCTTTTTACTCACTCCTAGTGATAATAAATTTTATCATGATTAATACAACAATAAACTTTTACTATAGTTTCCATATTAAGAAAAGCACAATTTTTTGAAGTTGATACAATTTTATCTTCTGTAAAAACATCTCTTTTGGAAGGGTCAAAAAAGGTCAAACAAGCTTTTTCTCCAATCTCAATCTTTGGTTCATTAATGTTGAAAATACTTCTACCTTTTGTTAGGAGATCAATTACTTTTTCAATTGAAAAAATTTTATTGAGAACACCAAACATCACTTCCAATGATATTGTACCATACTCAGCGGAGTTAAAATCTACTTGTTTTAATTCTGGATTTAACGGTTGATGATGAGAGGTAACAACATCAATAGTTCCGTCTAAAACTGCTTCCTTCAATTCTTTTTGATCTTCCTTACTTCTAATTGGTGGATATAATTTATAGTTTGAATTGAAACCATCCAAAATATCATCATTGAATATTAAGTTTGCTATTGGTACGCTTGTACTAATATTTAGTCCATTCTTTTTTGCATTCCTAATAATTTCAATACTTTCTAATGAAGATATATATGGAATATGTAGTTTTCCACCGGTATATTCAAGTATACTTATGTCTCTTTGAATTTGGATTTTTTCTGCAATAGAAGGAATTGATGATAAACCTAGTTGAGTTGATTTTACTCCTTCATTTACTGAGCCATTCAAATTTATATATGGATCTCTAGGAGTTGATATTATCAAACCATCAAATGTTTGAACATAAAGAAGTGATGACTTTAAAAGATTGGGATTTTTAATTGGGATTAAAAAATCTCCAAATGCAACAGCTCCACCTTTATGTAAATCGTAAAATTCAGTCATTTTCTTTCCTTTTCCATTGATGCTAAAGCAAGCAATCGGATGAATCTTACAGGGATATTTAGAAGAATGGGCTTTCAAAAAAGTCAAAAGAGAATTATTATCTATTTTTGGCAAAGTATCCGGCTGAAGGCAAATATCTGTAAAACCACTGTGCGATGCGGTTTTTAATCCATTTTGGATAGTTTCTCTTTCTTCAAATCCTGGTTCGCCAAAACAGACACTAGAGTCAAACCAACCTGATGAAACATGCAAATTATTATTAGAAACAATTACCTCTGCAGAAACATCTATATTATCTGAAATATCTATTATTTTTCCTTCTTTAATTAAAATATCAACAATTTTACTATGAAATCGACTACCATGTTGTAAAACGGTTGAATTTTTTAAAAGAATTTTCATATTAAAAATCAAATTTACTAAAACGACACCTTATACATAAATATGTTTCGATTAAATAATTTAAAAATTTTCAAAAACTCCCAATCCAAATAATGCAAAATCATACTTAACCGGGTCGATAGGATTAAATTTTTTTAAATTTAAATCAAGCTCTTTAGTGGCTTTAAAATCATTTTGACTGCGTTTTAAAATTTTTAATTTTCTAGCAACTCTTCCACTATGAATATCTAGTGGACAGGAAAGTTGGCTAGGACTAATTGATTTCCATAGCTCAAAATCAACTTTTTTCTTTTTAGATCTGACCATCCACCTTAAAAACATGTTTAACCTTTTAGCAGCTGAACCTTTCATGGGATCTGATATATGCTTTTTAGTTCTCCCTTGATGTGATATTGAAAAAAAAGTTTTTTTCATTTGATGAATAACTTCACCCATATTTTCATTTAAATTATTAGGCTTAAATAAATTTTCAAGACCCCCATGATTTAAGTAAATGTTTTTCAATGACTTAATAAAGAAAATAAGGTCATTCCCATTAAAAGTTCTATGAACAAATTTTGATAAAGGTATTAAATCTGATTTGGTATGATTTTGTACAAAATCAAACGGAGACAAATCCATCATATCTACTATTTTTTTTGCATTATTGAGAATTGTTTTTCTCAGACCCCAAGATATGGTAGAGGTTATAAATGCACTAATTTCAATATCTTCTTTTTTTGAAAATAAATGTGGAATTGAGACAGGATCATTTTCAATGAAGTTTTCATTCTCATATAAATCTGCCTTATAATCCAAAAACGATTTAATTTCACCTTGTTTGAATTTTTCCATCGACAAGTTTTAATATTTTATCTGATATTTTTGACAACTTTTCATTATGGGTAACAATTAAAAATGTTTGTCCAAACTCGTCTCTTAATTTAAAAAATAATTTATGTAATTCATCTGCATTTTTTGCATCTAAATTTCCACTTGGTTCGTCCGCAAAAATAATTGATGGATTATTAATAAGTGATCTTGCCACTGCAACTCTTTGCTTCTCACCACCTGAAATATTTTTTGGATTACTAAATTTTAAATCAACTATGCCCAAAATTTTAAGAATTTCTGTGGCTCTTTTAAACAAAACGTTTTTATCCTTATTTGCTATTAAACCTGGAATTATAATATTTTCTATTACATTAAACTCATTTAATAATTCATGAAACTGAAAAATAAATCCTAAATTAATATTTCTAAATTTTGCCAAATAATTTTGAGGCATTCTAGTAACATCTTTATTCATTATTTTTAAAGATGTTTCTTTTTGATTGTCTGCTTCCATCAACGTTCCTAGGATACTTAATAAAGTTGTTTTTCCAGCACCTGACGGACCGCATATTGATATAATTTGTGATTTTTTAATCTTTAGAGATGGAATATCCAATACAATTTTATCACTATAACTCTTTTTTAATTTTTTAGCCTCAATCACTATTTTTAATTTTCATCCAAATTACAATATTTTAAATCTTCTTTTTATATTTTTAAATATTAATAAATTTAAGATTTTGAATAAAGAGATAATTTATTTAGGAGCAGGGTGTTTTTGGTGTATTGAAACGATTTTTAGTCAAGTAAATGGGGTAAATGAAGTAATTTCTGGTTACATGGGCGGAAATAAAAAGGGGGCCAATTATATAGATGTGTGTAAGGGAAGCACAGGACATGCTGAAGTTGTAAAAGTTGTATTTGATACCAATATTATTAGTTTTTCAAAAATCTTGGAAATTTTTTTTCACATCCATGATCCAACAACATTGAATCGTCAAGGAAATGACATTGGAACTCAGTACAGATCAGTAATTTTCTATTCTTCGGAGAGTCAATTACAAAATATTGAAGAAGTATTATCGAAAATTAAAGATAAATTCAACAACAAAATAGTAACTGAAATTACCGCCATTATGGAATTCTATCAAGCCGAAGATTATCATATTAATTATTATAATTTAAATAAGAGCCAACCGTATTGTAATTTAGTTATATCTCCTAAAGTAGAGTCTTTTCAAGAAAAGTTTAAGAATTACTTAAAAAATTAATTATTTTTTTGTGTTAGAAAAAAACTTTCCAAAGCCAATTTTAATTAAAATTTTCTTCTCTAGCTCCCAGAAAAATGAAAACTGAAAAAATATAAAACCAAAAAAAAGTAAAAGCAACTGGTAAATGGGAAAAATTATTATTAATCTTAAACTCCAATAAAAAAAATCACCCAAGAAAAAATTATTGAATATTTCGCGATTAAAGCCAAAATAGTAAAGGATTGGTTTTGCTAATTTTAATGAAAAAGATCCTGTTAAGCCAAATACTACAAATATTAAAAGTAGTTGAAAATTTGATTTAATGTTCCATTTTTTTTTAAGATCGACTAACCATCTTTTCATCTTCTATAATAATCACAAATTTGTCTGGCTAGTTCTTCTCCAATTCTTTCCTGAGCTTCTGATGTTGCAGCTCCAATGTGAGGAGTTAAAGAGATTTTTGGATGCATAAGTATTGAAACACTAGGTTTAGGTTCGTTTTCAAATGTATCTAAACCAGCAAATTTAATTTTTCCATTGTCAAGATTTCTTATTAATTCTCTCTCATCAATTATACCACCTCTGGAGGCATTAATGATTGAGGAATCTTGTTTCATTTTTGCAAATTCTTTCTTGCCAATAAGGAATTTTTTCTGGGCAGGAACGTGAAGGGTTAAAAAATCGGATTTTTCTAGAATTTCATCAAATGAAACTAAATTCATTTTAAAATTATACCCACTTTTATTATTTAATTTTACTTCGATACTTTTCTCTTTTATAAATTTATCAAAGCCTAATATATTCATTCCCAAGGCGAAGCCAATTCTTGCAACCTCCCGTCCAATTTTACCAATTCCGATTATACCTAAATTTTTATTTTTAAGTTCCATTCCTTTTGAATAATTTTTTTTTAGTGCTTTAAAGTTCTTTTCACCTTCTAGTGGCATATTTCTATTGCTATCGAAAAGAAATCTTGATCCACTAAATAAATGGGCAAAAACAAGTTCTGCAACTGAATTTGATGATGCAGCAGGAGTATTAATAACTAAAATCCCTTTGGACCTTGCATATTCAACATCAATATTATCCATACCAACACCTCCACGGCCAATTATTTTTAGTGAACTACAGTCATCAATAAGATTTTTTCTAACCTGAGTAGCACTTCGTACAAGAAGTACAGATATTCTTTTGAGATTTATGAAATCTATTAAATTATTCTGCTCAATCCTATCTAGATAAACATCAAAACCATTTTTATTTAGAATATCAACCGCATTTGCTGATATTCCATCGTTAGCTAAAACCTTCATATTATCCTTCTTTATTAAATTTTTGCATAATCTCAACTAAAATTTTTACACTATCTATTGTAATTGCATTATAAAGAGAAACTCTATAGCCACCAACAGACCTATGACCTTTAATGCCGTGTATATTATTATTTGAGCACATTTTATCAAACTTTTCGGAATTGTAATTATTATTAATACCAAAAGTTACATTCATTATGCTTCTGTCCGACTTTTCAACAAATCCATAAAAAGAATCATTCTTATCAATCTCATTGTAAAGTAATTTTGATTTATTAATATTTTTCTTTTCAATCACTTCAATTCCACCAGATTTCAATATCCACTCCATATTAAGCATGCAGGTGTAAATTGAAAAGACTGGAGGAGTATTATATAAACTTTGTTTATCAACATGATTTTGATAATTCAAGATTGATGGATTTTTTCTAATATTTTTTTTTAATAATTCTCTTTTAAGTATAACCATTGTTACACCAGCGGCGCCAATATTTTTCTGTGCACCAGCATAAATAAGATCAAAGTTTGAAAAATTTATTTTTCTTGAAAAGATATCTGAACTCATATCAGCAATTAAGGGAAAATTTGTATCCGGAAATTTATGAAATTGTGTTCCAAAAATTGTATTATTAGATGTGATATGTAAGTAATCCAAATCTTCTAAAATTTGAATATCATTTGGTATGTAAGTATGATTTTTATCTTTTGAAGAGGCAACTTCGATTACATTTCCATAATATTTTGCTTCAGCTATTGCTTTTTCTGACCAGGTACCTGTATTTACGTATCCTGCGAGATTATTCAAAAAGTTTGAAGCTACCATCAAATACTGATGACTTGCCCCTCCTTGTAAAAATAAGACCTCATATTTATTGTTGTCAAGACCAGATATCTCAAGAGCTAAATGCTTTGCTTTGCTTATAATTTCAGAAAATTTTTCACTTCTGTGGGATATCTCTAATATAGATAAACCTGTTTGGTCTAATTCTTTAATAGCTTCCGAAGAATATTTGAAAACATCATTTGGCAAAGCTGAAGGACCTGCATTAAAGTTATATTTTTTCATAATTAAAAATTCAGCACAAATATCATCATATTAAATGGAATTTATATATCCATTTCGTTTGGTTTTTAATTTGTTTTTCAACAATTTACTCACAGAGATAATAAAAATTCGATAGTGTCAATATTATCTGCATAACTCCATAAATTTGGTTTATGTGCTTCTCCAAATTTTATAAATCTATTTTGATTATTATTTCCAACCACACACTGAATAAATTTATTATTTGAGTTTATTTCATTAATTAATGAATCTTTATTGTCGTAATATTCGTAATTCACAGAAGAAATTTCAGCATTGATACTTTTATCTTCAATTAGTATTAATTTTCCTACAATATGAAATTTACTTTCGATTATCTCATTAATAGCCTTATTTTTTTTGAAGTTATTTAAATAATCACTTAATGTTATCAATTCTGACTTTTCGCTTAAAATTTTTTTTAGAAGAGTGAAATTGTAATTATTTGGGACATAAATTTTTGTGACACTTCTGCATCCAAAGCCATAGTATCCTAAAATATCGTCTGATAAAAGTTTTAAGTCTTTAGTTGACTCATTGCCATTCAATACAGCAACTGAATTTCTTGCACCTCTTAAAATGCAAGGATAGGAATTAAACTTATCATTGATATTCCTAATAGTAATATTATTTCCAGTTGCGATAACAGCATCTACAAAATCTATTTTGTCTTTAAAAATTACTCTTTTTCCTAATTCAGGCTCAAATTTGACTAATATATCATAAAGGAAAGGAATCAAAAATGGGTCTGAAGACGAAGTTTTGACAACTGCAATATGCTTTGTAAATAAAACACAGATAAGGTCATGAAACCCAACAATTGGAATATTCCCAGCCATTATAATTCCAATTATTTTTATTTTTTCATTGTTAAAACTGTACTTAGATAACCATTTTAAAATATTTTTCTTTGTTAAAGTATCAGCCCAAATTTTTAATGCTTGAAGGGTGTTTTTGTATGTAAACCATCTATTATTATTTTCTGTTTCAATAATTAGATTATGTAATTTGGAGTCAATTTCTTCTTTTTGTAAATATTTTCCCAACTTTATGAAAGCTCTAATTTTTTTATCTAAATGGTTCATATTTTGCAAAATATCAACTAACGATTTATTTTTGTACTAAATTATACAAACTTTCTAAATGGCTATTACTATTACTGATGAGTGTATAAACTGCGGAGCTTGTGAACCAGAATGCCCAAATACAGCAATTTATGAATCATCAGAAGATTGGAAATATAGTGACGGAACTTCATTAAAGGGTGTCTTAAATTTATCTAATGGCAATACTATAGATGCAGATCTTTTACAGGAACCTATATCTGACGAATACTATTATATTGTACCTGATAAATGCACTGAATGTAAAGGCTTTCACGATGAGCCACAATGTGCGGCAGTATGCCCTGTGGATTGCTGTATACCAGATGAAAACAACATTGAAAGTGAATCCAAACTTTTAGAAAAGCAATCATTCATGCATGGTAAATAAGCTATTATTATGAAAGCTGGAATTATTGGTTTACCTAATGTTGGAAAATCTACGTTATTCAACTGTTTATCAAATTCTAAAGCCCATTCCGCTAATTTTCCATTTTGCACTATTGAACCGAACATTGGAAAGGTAAACGTTCCAGATCAAAGATTAACCAGTTTAACTGATATAATAAATCCAAAACAAACAATTCCTGCAAATATCGAAATTGTTGATATTGCAGGTTTAGTTAAGGGTGCCAGTAAAGGAGAAGGTCTTGGTAATCAATTCCTTTCTAATATAAGGGAAACAGACGCTCTAATACACGTTTTAAGATGTTTTGAGGATTCAAATATTACTCATTTAGAGGGTTCAATTGATCCTTTAAGAGATAAAGAAATAATTGATTTAGAATTACAAATTAAAGATCTTGAAACAGTTGATAAACAAATTGAAAAAATTTCAAAAAAACTTAGGGCTGGGGACAAAGAAGATTTAAAGTATCTATCAATTTTACAAACAATTAAAAATAAGTTAGAAAAGTCAGAAAACTTAAGGACTTTAAGTATAGATGAAGACCAAATGAAATTAATCAAAGATTTGAACCTTCTCACATTCAAACCCATATTATATGTTTGTAATGTTTCTGAAAATGATTTAAATAATGGAAATGATTACACAAATAAAGTGTATGAAATAATAAATAGAGAAAAATCTGAAATGCTCATTTTAGCAGTATCACTTGAAGCTGAAATTTTTGAAATTGAAGATTTTAATGATAGGCAATCGTTTTTAAAAGACTATCAAATTAAAGAACCGGCTTCGTTAAGGTTGATAACCAAAACATACAAACTTTTGAGAATGCAAACATTTTTTACAGTTGGTGAAAAAGAAGTTAAAGCATGGACAATACAAATTGGCTGGAATGCTCCAAAAGCTGCAGGAGTTATTCACTCAGATTTCGAAAAGGGATTCATAAGAGCAGAGGTAATCTCATTCGATGATTATTTAACCTACAAAAGCGAAATTAAAATAAAAGAAGCTGGAAAATTAAGGGTAGAGGGGAAGGAGTATATTGTTAAAGATGGAGATATTATTCATTTTAGATTTAATGTTTGAATTAATTGCCAATGAATTTTATTATTTCATCTAGTTTATAATCCTCATTTACTAAAAAGAAATCTTTATATTTTTTGTTCCATGTTATCTGCCTTTTGGCATATCTTCTGGTGTTTTTTTTTATTTCTTCAATGGCATTTTTATAACTACATTTTCCTTCAAAATAATTAAAAAACTCTCTATAACCAACAGTTTGAAGAGAATTTAGGTGTTTATATTTAAAAAGACTTTTTGCCTCTTTTTCTAGACCGAGAGAAATCATTTTATCAACTCTACTATTAATTTTTTTATATAGTTCTTTTCTCTCAAGATTCATTAATAATACTTTGGATTCAAAAAGATTATTTTTTCTCACTTTTTTAAAAAATGATATGAAGGGTTTACCCGAAGACAAAGAAACCTCTAAAGCTCTTATTATTCTTCGCGAATTATTTTTATCTACGATTTTGTAATATTCTGGATCATATTTTTTAAGCATTAAATTTAACTTTTCAATTCCTTCATTTTTTAAAATTAAATTAAGTTTCTTTTTAATTGAATCCCCAATTTTTGGGAACTTATCAATCCCATTTATTATTGAGTTTGCATACAAGCCAGTGCCTCCTACTAGTATAACCGTGTTTTTTTTCTTAAAAATCGATTCAAGTGTTTTTTTTGTTTCCCTATTGTAAATTCCAACGTTGTAATCCTCATGAATAGAAACATGATTAATAAAATGATGTTTCACTTTTTTCAAGTTATTTTTTGAGGGTTTTGCAGTACCTATTGAAATTTCTTTATATATCTGTCTTGAATCACAAGAAATTATATCAGTATTAAAAGTTTCTGCTAATAAAACTGATAATTTTGTTTTGCCAGAACAAGTTGGCCCACCAACATAGATTAATTTATTCCTCTTCATTAAGAATATTTCCACAACTGTGGCAAAACTTAGCATTGTCTTTATGTGAGGATTCAGCGCAACTGGGGCATGATTGAGTATTTGTGTCGGGTCTCCTTCTTTTCTGAGCCATCTCTGCACTTACAATTCCAGTAGGAACTGCTATGATTCCATAACCCATAATCATGATTATTGAAGCAATAAACCTTCCAATTGTAGTACCTGGTGCAATATCTCCATATCCAACTGTAGTCAGGGTTACAATTGTCCAATAAACGCTTTCAGGAATACTAGTAAAACCATTTTCTTCACCTTCAATTAAATACATTATAGTACCAAATATTATTGACAAAATAAATACTGTAAATAAAAAAACACCTATTTTAGCTCTACTTGCCTTTAAAGACCTTATTAAAAAGTTAGACTCGCCTATAAATCTTGTTAATTTTAGTATTCTGAAAACCCTTAAAAGTCGCAACGCCCTAAGGGCTGCTAATGAACCGCTACTCACAAAAAAGAAACTCAAATACTGAGGTAAAATTGATAATAAATCAATGATACCAAAAAAACTAGTGATATATTTTATTGGT
>MDTA01182235.1_pt1 | contig 11428 bp, 10 predicted proteins | sample 811151 | NCBI WGS metagenome assembly MDTA01 (sample SAMN05326648, study PRJNA326480) | marine metagenome | isolation source: seawater | place: Indian Ocean: South | collected 2010 | reverse complement strand
TGAGTTTAAAATTAAATCCTTTGTCTTTGTAGTCTTGTTTACATATTGGATCAAGCTCTCTTTCACAATATGGTTTGTCATTGATATTTGTATAAAAAAAAGACGCCTCTAACCAATCATAAGGAAATGAGGTCAAAGTAATTTTTTGGTCAGGATCCCCTCCAAATAAAGTAAGTCCAAATGATGACTCATCATAAAACCTTGCACTTGGCATATTTATCAAGCCAATAACTCCATGATTATTAAAGGAATTATATGTAAAGCTGTCAGAGTTAAGATCTTTTATAAAAAATAGTGATGCTAGCAATATAAAGCATTTTTTTCTCATCGCATTATTTTTAGTTCTTAATTTTCAGTAAGATTTTCTAATGCTGCGGCAGAAAATGCTAAATTGGAAAGAACCCCTGTAAGCGGAACTAACAAATCTATACCTTCGGTAGTCGATACAATTCTTCTAGGAACTATGATTGAGTCTCCAGCCTCTAACGTTCTATCTGCACCTTTGAAAACATTTCTGTTTGTTTTTACTACAAGTCCATTTGCTTTGATAACATAAACTTGAGATTTAGCTGCAAATTCCTGGTATCCACCAGCAAAATCAATTGCTTCTCTTAATGATATTCCTTCTTTGAACTCAAAGGAGACAGGATTTAATACTTCTCCAAGAACACTGATTATATTTGGCTTTCTTGGAATGATAATCTGATCACCATCAAAAAGAATAGTATTAATCGATGCAGATGAGTCGGGTCCATAATCGCCAGCAATCCTGCCAAGGTTATCTGGATCAATTTTTTGTGACATAAGCTCCAAAATATTTATGTCAATAGTTTCTTGACCCTTCTGCATATTAGCTAGAATTGCTCTATTTAAATCTTCTTTAGACTTCTCAATAGCAGCAAGCTGTTTCTCTCTTATAGATTCTCTCAAAAAAATGATCCCATCAAGATAAGCTTCCTCTTTAAAGTCACCAATTAAATTATAAAGTTCGGCTAAAGATGTATTTGCGTTAAGCGTATAATTACCAGGAAAGTCAACTGCACCCGAGATATTTACAGTAATTAAATCATTTATTGGCGATCTAAAAGAAACGTTATTATACTTTTTTGCTGTTAACATCAAATTTTTGTAGTCATCTACTAAAACCAAACTTTCCAGTGGGCTTATATATGTAGCTTTCTCACTAACATCGCTCATATCTAGACCTAAATATTTTACGAAAGAATCAACATTAAATTTGCCAAAAACAGGAAGGTTGTAAATGCCATCCTTATGATTAAGGGTCAGAGTATAGTCATTAATCTTTGCTATAGATTTCTCACTTACATTAAAGTTTCTCGAATTAATATCTGCAAAAAATACTCTTGAATTTGGAAGAATATTTATATCTTTGTATGTGTCTTTATCTTTCAAGCTGAACAGGACAGAGGAATATATAAGATTTTCACTATCAAATTGTTCTAAGACAGCAAGCCAAGGATACTCGTTTACAAAATTTAACTCATCAATGAGACTTTCAAGAGTTTGATAATCTTCAATGCTATAAAATCCTTGCTTCTCTACTGCTCCAAGCACTTCTATATCTGATTTCTTTTTACTTAGATAATTAAAAACATCTATGCTTAAAGCATTGTTTAAAGAAAAGTCTAAATTACTGGTTGTATTATTTATTACTAATGCTGAATTAAGATCTAAAGTTTCTATAGCAATATTTGATTTGTTAGCAGTCTCGGTAAAACCAAGACTAAATTCAACAAGATCTCCTAAAGTTTCACCAGGCAGAACTTCATAAATTGCTGGACGTCTTACTGCACCTCTTATTTCTAAAAATTGAGAAGCTGCTTTTATTAAAATAGTGTCTCCTGCTTCAACAGAAATATCATTTGATCGATCACCTTTTATAAGTAAGTCATATAAATCAAACGAAAATTCGTTACCATTTCCTCTAATTAATCTTATATCTCTAAGAGTTCCTATTTCAGAAATACCACCAGAGTATGCAAGTGCGCCTGAAATTGTACTAAATGGATTTACTAAATATGTTCCTGGTGTTTTAACAGCTCCCACTATTGTAATTTTTTTTGCGCTCAGATTTTTAATCGAAACATCAATATTTACTCCAATATACGACTCTTCAATTCTCGATGAAAGTTTATTAGATACTTCTCCAAAAGTAAGTCCAGCGACACTTATAGATCCGAGTTCTGGAAAAAGAATAGTTCCATCTAATTTAACATTTAAATCAAAAACAGCATTTTTTGAACCTGATAAGATAACTGTAAGTTGGTCTCTAAGGGATATTTTATAATCATTTGGAAGAGGTAAATCAGCAATAGCAGTTGTTGATGTTGGCATCGTGGAAAGAAAATCATATCCATATTTTCGACCAGGAATTAAATTTCCATCAATTGTGTCTAAATTACTTATTGTTGAGTCTGATATCTCAGACTGCTCATCACTATTTGTTTGTAAAACGATATCTTGGCTTTCAAGAGTTTGTGATAGTGCTTCAACTTGAGCAGGTGTAAGCTGCTCCAGAATTGCTGAGTCAATGGCTTGAGTAAAAGACTGAAATGGTAATGCGATTAATATAGTAAAGAGAATTTTATTTATTATCTTCATTTTTAGACTGATTTTTTGTATATATTCTACACCTGTTATAAAAATGTGCCTATATATTAAAATTTCATTATATCCCGGGTACTGAAACGCCCTTTAAATCAAGTATTGGTTGAATCAATTCATTTGCACTTTTTTGTATTTCTTTTTCAGATAAAGTTCTTTCCTTTGCTTGAAAGACTAGTCTTATTCCTAATTTGATTTCTCTTTTTTTTTCATTTTTATAAAAATCAAAAATATATTGCTCCTTTAAGTTTTTATGCTTCATCTTGCCTATGATTGAAATAACATCATTGTATCTTTCAAGGTTCTTTATAGAGAAAGAAAAATCTCTGTTGCTAGAAGGAAATTCTGATATTTCTTTATACTTATTAAATTTATGGTTCTCAATATTGCTTATCTCACTATATTCCGTATCTTTTGTTAATGAAACGTCTTCAAGACTTATCTCATAGTAAAAAACTTTATCTTTTATTTTAGTATTTAAATCTTTAAAGGGTATCTCTTCGCATATAACATTCTCAACACTCATTACATTTTTAATCAATTCTTCTAAGAAACTTCTATCAATCTTTTTCGAGAATGATTTATGATTATGCCCTACCCTTCCTGACGCAATAATTCCGAGCTTCAATTGTTTTGTCACAGTTTCTGATATTGAATATATATCTGAGATCTCAAAAAATTTAATACTATCCTTTTGTCTTTTTTGGTTGAACTCGAGATTGTTAATAAGTGAATCTCTCAAATTCTTTCTAAGAAAGTTTTTGTTAGAGTCTAAAGGATTATCAAGAGGTATTGAATTAGATCCTTGGCAAGGACTGAATGGAAAGTTTATAACTTCATAAAAGCCCTCTTTAATTAAAAGAGATCTAAGCTTTTTTTCTTTGGTTTTATTATCTTTTTTAGCTCCTTCTATAAAGATAGTTTCTTTATTTTCTATATTGTTGTAGCCAATTATCCTTGCTAATTCCTCCGCTAGATCATTTTGTGATGAAATATCATTTCTATAACTAGGAACGCTGATCTTTGAACCTATCTTGAATCCAATCTTTTTTAGACTTGATTTATACAAATCTTCTGAAGTATCTGTACCTAAAATTGAGTTTATTTTGCCAATGTCTAAAGAGAGATCTTTATTTTTGAAAGGCTTATCTTCAAAAGTATATAGCTTTAATGATTTTATTTCTGCATGCTCTTGAACAATCTTTATAAATCTTCTTAATACGGCTTCTTGGCATTCAATGTCTACCCCCCTTTCGAATTTATGAGCTGCATCGGATTGAAGATTATAATTAACCGATTTTCCAATTATTGATTCAGGATTGAAAAATGCACACTCAATAAGAGCTTTATTAGTTTTTGATGAGCAAGCAGTATTCTTGCCACCCATTATGCCCGCAAGACTTACTATTCTGTTATTGTTTGAAAAAACACAATTTTTTCCTTTTAGAAAAATCTTTTTTCCCAACAAGGTTTCAAACTCCTCATTGCACTCCTTCTTTTCGAAAGTTAATGTTCCATTTAGTTTTTTTGAATCAAAACAATGAGTTGGTTGCCCCATCTCATAAGAAATATAATTTGATATATCTGTAAAGAAATTATTTTTATTTATACCGAGATACTGGAAATAAGATTCTAAATAATCAGAATATTTTACAGTTGGCTCATTAATTTCTATCTCTAAAAACGATATTTTCGGGCAATCCTCTGGAGATAAGTTGATAAAATCCAATTCAAGGGATCCAATCTTGTCTGAATATAAATTAAGATCTAAGTCTGTCTCAAAAAAAACGTTTAGCTCCCTCGCAAGACCGATTAATGAAAGGCAATCTCCCCTATTTGGTGTTAATTCAAGCTCAAGAATCTCATCCTCAAAATCATGCTCATGACCAAGCTGAAATAGCTTTTCAGATAAAATTTCTTTTGAAGGTTTTTTTTTAAAAAATCCTAATAGGTCTTTATAAATTATTTTCATTAAAATTGACTTAGGAAATCTAAGTTTGACTTATAAAAATCTCTTATGTCATTTACACCATATTTAAGCATCGCAATCCTTTCGACACCTAAGCCAAATGCAAAGCCACTATATTTCTTTGAATCTATCCCACAATTTTCTAAAACGATAGGATTGACTATTCCACAGCCTAAAATTTCAAGACACTTTTCATTTTCAGAAAGAATATCTACTTCAGCTGATGGTTCAGTGAAAGGAAAGTATGATGGTCTAAATCTAATTTCAATATTGTCTCCAAATAAAGAATTAAGAATCTTATGAATTAAATCTTTAAGGTTTGCAAAAGTGACGTGTGTATCAACATATATGCCCTCTACCTGATGAAACATAGGGAGATGGGTTGCATCATCATCTTTTCTGTAAACCTTTCCTGCAGAAGATATAGCTAAAGGAGGATTATTATCAAGCAAGGTCCTAATTTGAATTGGTGATGTATGTGTTCTAAGAAGAAATGTTTTGTTATTTAGGTAGAATGTGTCATGCATTTGTCTTGCAGGATGTGATTCTTTGATATTCAGCATATCAAAATTAAATTTCTCGGTTTCAACTTCTGGCCCCTGAACTTCAGTGAAACCTAATTTTTGTAATAGATTAAGTAAATAATCTTTTGTTTGATTAATAGGATGTAAGGAGCCAGTTTCTAGATGTATTTCCGGAGCTCTTATTTTGTCTAAAGAAGACATCTTAATATTAATCTACTGCAGTTTTGACTATTTTTTCGAAAGCTGGTTGATCGGATACTGCTAAATCTGAAAGTATTTTTCTATTAATAACAATATTTTTTTTATTTAACCCATCTATTAATTTTGAATATGTAACTCCAAGAGACCTTGAGCCAGCATTGATCCTTGAAATCCATAACGACTTAAAATTTCTTTTTCTAATTTTTCTATCTCTAAAAGCGTATTGAAGGGCTTTAATTTGAGATTGCTTTGCGGTCTTGAATAGCCTACTTCTTGCTCCATAGTGTCCCTTAGTAGATAAAAGTACTTTCTTATGTTTAGACTTTGCTGTTAATGACTTTGTTACTCTTGGCATATTATTTATTTATAAGTCTGGAAGCCATCTTTAAAACAGTTCCTCCAAGCTTGTTTAAACCTCTATTATGTCTTTTTCTTTTTGTAGATTGTTTGGAGAGAATATGATTCCTATTTGCGCCCCTGCTTTTAACAGAAGTACCAGTCTTTTTAAAGCGTTTTGAAGCGCCTGAATGTGTTTTTAATTTATATCCCATCTTAAACTTATCTAGTTTTCTTCATTGGAGATAGAACCATCATTAGCTGCCTTCCCTCTAAAGACGGCTCTTGATCAACTTGAGCTATTTCAGACAACTCTTCTTTCAATCTATTAAGAAGGTCAAGACCAAGATTGCTGTTAAGTATTTCTCTACCTCTAAATCGGACGCTTATTTTAGTCTTATCTCCACTAAGAATAAAGCTTTTTATCTTTTTTAATTTTATGTTGTAATCTCCCACATCTGTTGATGGTCTAAATTTAATTTCTTTCACAGTATTTCTTTTAACTTTTCCTTTTGAAGAAGTAATATTTTTTTTCTTAGCAAATATATGCTTTCCGTAATCCATTAACTTGCAAACAACTGGATCAGCTCCCTTTGGAGATACTTGCACCAAGTCAACACCTGACTTATCTGCCATGTCAATTGCCGAATCAAAAGACATCAAACCATGTTTATCACCATCTATACCGATAAGCATTACTTCATCAGCAGAGATCTTCTCATTTATGGGAACTATATTTTTTTTATTTCTTGTAGCTATGATTAATTACCGAATGAAATAACAGATATGAGAGTAGTAAGACTAAACATGAGGTTGCGCAAACAGATTCTATAATAAAAAAAAGTAATTTTAAATAATTTTATGGCTCTAAAATAAAATGTTCCCAGTCTTTATTTCTTTTTTTAAATAAATCTCTTTTATTAAGCCTAAATTCGTTTCCTTTCCAAAACTCAATTTCATAAGGAATGAATTTAAATCCACCCCAGTAATTTGGACATTTGGTTAAATCTTTACTAATTTTAATATCTTCGTATTTACTAATCACTTCTCTATATGATTCAATGACGCTTGATTGAGTTGAACTTATAGCAAGTGCATTTTTTTCTTTTGATCTTTTCTTGAAGTAACTCTCGTTAAAAGATTTAGAAGTTTTCTCAATGTTAGCTTTTAATCTAATCTGGACATTGATTGTGTTCCAAAAGATTAATCCTGAGATTTGTTGGTGACTATTAAAACTTTTAGATTTTGGAGAATCATAATTTGAAAAAAAAATCCATTGATTGTCCTTTACAAACTTTAAATTTACTAATCTTGACTGAACCTCATTCAAACTTACATCAAAAGAGCTTATTGAAATAGCTTCAATGTTTCTTTGTTTGCTTTTGACAGCCTTCTTATAAAGGTTTTCAAACTTTTGATATGGATCAGAATTTTCTAAATCAATTAATTCAATCATTTAAACTAAGTAATGAAAATTTGCATCTGGATCTAATTCTTTAATATCCGCCATATTTTTTTTATTAACAATCCAATTGTGATTCTTTGCTAGTTTCATCATTGGTAAATCTGACAATGAGTCTCCCCAACATTCAATAAAATTAGCATTAATATTATATGATAATGTCCAATTATTTATTCGGTTAATTTTTTCTTCATCATAACAATTCAAACCAGCCAACTTACCTGTAAATTTCTTATCAGATTTCTCAAATTGCGTTCCAATTACACTTACATCAAAATCTTCTAATGCTTTTTTTACTGAAAAATCTGGAGATGCGGTAACAATCAAGACAACTGAGTTCTGTCTATTTGACTCATTAAAAGCTTCTATAATAAGGGGTCTAATTATTCTAGAAACTCTTTGCTTAAACTTATTTAGCGGTTTCTCTAATTCCTCATAAGATAATCCTTTCAGCAATTCACCGATTAGCTTATTTTTATTTTTCTGAGTTATATGATCATCTCTTTCTAAAAAAATCTTTATTAACAAACTAAATGCATGAAAAATTTTGAAAGGTCTGTACCTCACCAATTCTTGAATAAGGATCTTTATAGTATCTTTTCTTGTTATGGTTCCATCAAAATCAAACAATGAAACATTTTTCATTTTAGCATTCCCTTTTCAGATGGATTCAAGCTCATACCCTTTATCCCTTTATGAAGATAGGCCATAGCTTGTCCAAAAAATGCGCTTGGATCATCTTTGTGAAAATCATCTAACGAATCTGCTCTTTTAGATAAAATCTTAAAGATATTTCTTAAATTTAAAGATAATATCTCTTGAAAGACAATAAAAAATTCTCCTAAAAGCCACTTTGCTTTCCAATTCAATTTCAAATGAGACCTTTGATGATACTCAATTGCAGCTTCAGATCCCTCAGTGCTACATAAGTAAAGCAGGTAAGGAAACTCTACTCCGGAATCTATTGCTAAAGGTATCGATCCCCACATCCGAGGATTAACTTCTATGAACCAAAACTTATTTGTTTTTGGACATACCTTAAATTCACTCATTGCAAGACCATGCCAACCAATAGATTTAAAAATCTTAATCGCAGCATCTTCAATACCTCTATGGCTTGAAGATTCTCTGAAAGTGCTTGTTCCACCTGTTTTAATCTTTTCTCTAATCCTTTTATGTGTAAAAGTTGTAATGAGCTTGCCTTTCCAAAAAAGCACAGAGCATCCAAAACCTTGTCCAGCAACGAACTCTTCTATTTGAGGATAACGATGCTTTTCAAGCTTAAATTCCTTTATTAGTTTCTTTACTTGCTTTTGCGCTTCATCTCCACTATCTGCATAGAAAACCCCTTTCCCACTATTGCCAGTTAAAAGCTTAATGACTACTCTTTTAACTTTTAATTCTGAAATTATGTTAGAAATATTATTTGGGTCAGCGTATTCAATCCTTTGAGGAACCGGTATACCCAAATCTTTTACAAGATCATATGCTTCGGATTTATTATTAAAAACTTTGCAGTGTTCTGAATTTGGAACTAACGAAACCTGTTCTTTTGTAAAACGATCTTTGTACTTTCCAATTATTTCAGTCTCATTATGTGATGGAAAGATTTTTTTGATGTTTCTTGCATCGCAAATTTCATTGATATCATCAATAAACTTTTTTTCATTTTCATAGTGTGAAGTGTAAATATCAAAGCTATCTTTTAATCTTGAGAATTGACACATTCCATATTTGGATGTGTCTGCAACAGCAACGCTGACATTATGTTTTTTTAAGTTCCTCATTGCAGCATATGATGATCTTACCCATCCGTATGTGATTAAAACATCTGACATTAGCTCTGTACCAGGAAATTCTTAAGAGATTTAGGCGGTTTTGGAAGGTCTTTAAAGATCCTCCACACCATTGATTCTCTGGAGTTGACGACAACAAAAATAGTTAAAAAAATTAAAATAAAATAATTTTTTAATGAGTTATTTTTAACATACCATTCTTCAAGAAGTCCTTTAAATGGCATTATTTCATCATCATAAAAATTTTTATGGTTAACACTTTCATTAAGCATCATTTCTTCATTTCTAAAAACAATCGATCCAATTCCAGATAGGCCGGGCCTAACTTCAATTATTCTTTTTTTTGATTCATGAGGGAAGGCGCTAAAGCATCTCTTCGTTTGTGGTCTTGGGCCTATGATACTCATATCCCCAATAAAAACATTTATTAGTTGAGGAATTTCATTAATTTTTGTTTTTCTTAAAAATTTACCAAATGGAAGAATTCTTGGGTCATTCATGATAGTAACAGTTCCTTTTTTTTCACTATCCTTTAACATTGTTGCAAACTTATACAAACGAATTATTGAACCATTTTTTCCGACTCTATCTTGCACATAAAATACCTCTCCTTCTCCAGTAAAAAGTAAAACAAAGATTATTGGGACTAGAATAGGTGCTAGCAAAAGAATAGCCAACCCGGAAAAAATAATATCAAAAAATCTTTGCATTACATTTTGCTATCTAAAAACTTTCCTTCTTCTTTATGATTAAAGTCTGGTAAGGTTTTATTAAATAAGTCTATTAGATTTCTTCGAGAGTAGGTATTTGTGGAACTCATTTTTTTATAACTATTTAAAAACATTTCCAAAATTTCTGAATCATAATTGAAATTGTTTTTAATAACTCCTACATTTGAAAATTTATCCATATCTAAGATCTCATTAGATGTAAAGAATTCCTCAAAATCTTTTTCTCCGGTTGTATCACTTTTGAAATAAAAACATGGCCACTTTTTTATCTTGATTAGCTCATCTGCTCTCTGTCTTGCTTCATCTTCTGATGAACATATATATTCTGAAAAACCCTTCGACAAGAGAAATTGTTTTGAAATTTCTGAAAAAGTTATTAAGTTTAATTCTTCGCTTAGCTTTGGAAAAAAAATATCTCTATTTTCTCCCAGCAAGCAAGAGAGTAGGCAAAGCTCACCTGACTCTTGCTCAGAGATAAAATATCTTTTTATATCACTAGGTGCTGAAATTGGTTGTTTTTTTGAGAATCTTTTTTCGAACCCAAATAACAAGGATCCATCAGAAAAAGCAACATTTGCAAAACGGGCTGTTGAGATATCGAGATAATTACTCTCGCGCATTAAAAACATTTCCATGATTCTCTTTGATGCCCCCATCATATTTACTGGATTTGCTGCTTTATCTGTTGACACACAAAAATATTTTTTTACTTTTATATCTTTGCAAATTTCTGCAATATTTATTGTGTTAATTATATTTACATTAATTAGTCTCATTAATGTATATGGATCTTTTTCACTTCTAACGTGTTTTAATGCAGAAAGATTTAAAACATAATCATACCCAGAACCATCATTTATGAACGATTTAAATTCACTGGAGCCACAATCTATAGCAAATGTTTTAAAGTCGCCATCAATATAACCCATAGAACTCCTTATATCTCTGACTAATTCAACTAGATTGTTTTCACTCAGATCAATAACATGAAGTAGTAAGGGATTTCTTTTAAAGATTTCTTTTGTTACTGCTTGTCCAATTGACCCTGCCCCACCAATCACTAAGAAACGACTCTCTTGAACAATCCTTTCAAGTAATTTCTTATTATTTTGAATATCTTTTTTAAAGAGTTCTTTTTTTCTTCCAATAAGATCTAGAATTTCCATAGCTTAATTTTGTACTTCATTAAAATCAGATGGGACGCTTGATGGTATATTTACCACTCTATCTTCGAGCCATAAAGAATTTTCTAATCCATCATTATAAAAATCTTTATACATATCTAGCTTTGACATCAAAGTCCAAATTGGTCTTGTCATTACTCCATTTTTATTAGTAAACTCCAAAAAATTATCTCGTTGTTCCTTAGAATCAAGAATTATAGTGTTAAGCCAAAAATTTGATCTATTCCCATCATCTGGTTGAAGAAAATGAACTCCCCATTCATTGAAAAACTCTTTCCATCTTTTTGTAACCTTAAGTTTTTCATCTAAAAAATTACTCAAATTCTCCATTTGAGCACATCCCAAAGAAGCATTAATGTTAGGCATTCTATAGTTATACCCTATTTGATCATGAATAAATTCATAATCATGAGGCACTTTGGCTGTTGTCGTTAAATGCTTCGCATTAATTGCTATTTCTTCATTATTTGTAATTATCATTCCTCCACCGCCAGTTGTAATCAGCTTATTCCCATTAAAACTTAACACTCCCATTATTCCAAAGTTTCCAGTATGTATTTCATTAACAAAGCTACCTAAAGATTCAGCAGCATCTTCGAT
>MDTA01076606.1_pt1 | contig 11429 bp, 9 predicted proteins | sample 811151 | NCBI WGS metagenome assembly MDTA01 (sample SAMN05326648, study PRJNA326480) | marine metagenome | isolation source: seawater | place: Indian Ocean: South | collected 2010 | reverse complement strand
CATAATATATGCGGTCGTGCTGAAATTGGTAGACAGGCACGCTTGAGGGGCGTGTGGGTTTCCCGTGAGAGTTCGAGTCTCTCCGACCGCACACTGATAACTTTGTTAAAAAGGTAAATTGTATATCCACATCCAAAACTTGTCTTCGTTTCGTGATAAATCTTTGGAGTCCCTTTGACATGTGATTGCTCCATTATGGAAAGTCATGAAATTCATAGGATATTTTTTTTTAACAAGGTTTGCTATTTTGTAAAATTCTGTAAAGATGATTAATTTTGGAATATATAGTTTATCTTTAGGAATATTTTCAATAATTTTTTTATTTCTAAAATTTACTAAAAAAGAAGTCTCTTTTTGATCCTTATATTTTATTAAGAACAAAACAGTAAAATTATATTTATTAACTTTTTTTAAACCATTTTTAATTTTATGTATAAAAGTATTTATTACTGGTTTTTTTTCTAGATTTTCAAGAGACATTTCGTTTCTTTGATATTTAAAAAAATTCGAGTTTGTTTTTTTCTTAAATTTATTAAATTCTTTGGTATTAAATTTGTATTGAGAAATTTTTTTCTTAATATTATCATTTTCTTTAAAATTCAAATAATCCCCAGGCGACAAAATTAAAGATTTTGTTTTGAAATTTTTCCTTTTAATAAATTTTTGGAAATCTTTTTTATTATTATTATGAATAAAATTAGCATAAAAATTTTTTCCTAAAGTTGCAATATCGGTTGCATATGGAACAAGGTAATCAGGCTTTAAGGTTTTGACTAAATCATAACAATATTTAATTGATGTATTTTTCTTCTTTTCTCCTAATTTTATCATTTCTTCCTTTTTCATTTTATAGAATGCTGGAAATATTCCTGTTAAATAAGGCATCATAAAAGCAATATCAATCTTTCCTAGTTTTGAAATTCTCTTTGCTTCTTTAATCGACATAATGTTATCAGTTTGAAAAAAACAAGTTTTATTTTTAAATCTTAACTTTAAAGAGCTATCTATGTTACCCTTGTCATTAAGAAACATTTGAAAACTTAATTCCTTATTAAATTTAAAAATTTCATTATGATTCAAATACTTAATCTTAGAGAATTTTGCCTTTAAACTATCTTTCCACCACTTTTCTTTGAAATTAGGAGCAATAATTAATTTTTTAAACCATTTTTTAGGAAATTTTTTTATAGTCTCGTAATTAAAATGGTCATCATGACCATGAGAAAAATATATTATATCAGGTGTAGGTAAATTTTTTGGAGTAAAATTATGGGTTGGAAAATGCCAGAGACTGCCTCCCCATGATGGTCCAACTAGCCATGGATCAGTTAAGACTCTTACCTTATTAACCTCAATCATAACGCAAGCGTGTGTAATGTAAGTAATTTTCATGATATTATTTTATTGCTAAAAAACCTTCAAAACTGATATGTTTCATTATTGTCATAAAATCTTTAAATTTAGCTCGCTTCAATAGTCTAAAATTTTCAGCACTAGTAAATGGTTCTAACACACCACGTAAACTACTTGTCTTGCCGAGAATTGACGCAGGAGAATAATTTTTTTTTAACTTATATTCATTATATAATTGTACAGAAATATCCTGAAACCTTGCGTCTGGAGCTCTTACCTTTTCGAAAAAAATAAAAGCACCACCCCAATTCAGAGAATTGTATATTTTATTGAATATAATTTGTCTATCTTTTGGTTTCACGAATTGTATTGTATAGTAACAAATTATAAGATCCGATTTTTTTAATTTAATCTTTTTAAGATCAGCATTTATAAATTTGATATTTTTTCTTCCTTTTGATCTTCGTTTGCATTCTTTTATCATAGAGTTTTCAATATCAATACCAAAATAATTTACTGTTTTTTTAAAACTATTTTTTTTAATTATCTTTTCCAAAAGCGAACCTGTTGAACAACCTAAATCATAACAAATAGATTTTTCATTCAAGAAGAAGGTACTTAATTCAGTAATAATATCATGTCCTTCTTCGTAAAAAGGAACTGATTTTGAAACATGTTTGTCAAATACTTTTGAAATGTTTTTAAAACTCCATCCGGAAGTATTAGATGATAATGTGTCTCCTACTTTAAATTTTCTCTTTTTTTTCATAATTAATTTTCCTTTACAAATTGCATTAATCTTGAATTCAAAACGTAATTGGGAAGTAAATTTAAGAATTTTTTAAAGAATAAGCCTCTTTTTGTTGGTTCGCCAAAACACTTTTTACAAGTCAAATGCTTTTCTCCGTTAATATTTCTCAAATTTTTAAGAAATTTATTTTCTCGAAGAATTTCATTTAAATTACCATCTTTTATTTTTCCAAGAGAAATACTGTCATCATAAGCTAGACAGCAGGGAACTACATTACCATCTGCTAAAACAGCCAAAATCTCACTTGAGCAACTAAACTTATTATCTCTCGGTTCATAATCACTAATTCTTCTTCCATAAAAAAATGGTTTAATTTTTAAAGTTACATTTTTAAAAATTTTAAATCCTTCTTGATAAAGATAATTTTGTGAAAATATTTTTTTGGCATTTTTTTCATCAAGTAATACTTTTAAATTTTCTTTATATTCTTCATCAGACGCCTCATAAAACAAATTCATGTATTTTTTAAACTGCAAGATTGTTGTTTTAATATCGTTAGGTACAGATGGATCACCAGTCGCTAATCCAAAAAAACTCTTCAAATAATATTTTGATTTACTTAAATAATTTGAACCAATATCAACGGTCACGTCAATAGACTTATTTTTCGCTTTTATACAAAAATTTATGATTGTATTTACGTACCTATCAAGTTCTAATTTTAAACCTCTTGCACCCATATGTTTGGTTGAGTCTAAAACTTGTAATGAAATTTTTACAGTTGGTTTATAAAGAAAAATATTTTCAATATTTTTTTCTTTATTTAAAAGTAACCCGTTGGTAATTAAATGAACTTTTAATCCTGAATTTTGTGCATATTTCATAATTTCAAAAACTCTAGAGTCTAATAGAGGTTCATTGTACTGAGAGAATGTTACATATTTAAATTGTTTATCCAAAGGATCAATTTGATCAATTATATTTTTTATTTTTTCTAATGAAAGTTTTGATATTTTGTCCTCTTTAAGAGGGTAAGGGCAGAAAGAGCATTCCATGTTACATGCTGCGGTGCTTTCAATTTGCAAAATCTTAAAACCAAAATTAGACAATTTTATTTTATTCATATTAAATATAATTAATAATTTATAAATTAATTTAGATTATTGTTCAAGTATTGAACGCTATTAAAAAGCTTCGTTAGACTCATTTATATTGCATCAAACTTAATTCATTATTTGAAACTATCCTAATAAATGTTTAGAAAGTTAATATAAAATAAAACCTAAAGATAAAATTGAAAATTAGATATAGACCAGAAATTGACGGACTTAGAGCCATATCTGTTATTGCAGTAATACTTTATCACGCAGATTTAACTTTTAAAGGAATACCAATTTTTGCTGGGGGTTTTATAGGAGTTGATATATTTTTAGTTATCTCTGGTTATTTAATTACATCATTAATTTTGAAAGAAATTAATTTAAAAAAAGATTTTTCATTTATTAATTTTTACGAAAGAAGAGCAAGAAGAATATTACCTGCACTTTTTGGTGTAATCATTTTTTCACTTCCTTTTGCCTGGATGTATCTTTTACCGATTGAATTTAAAAGTTTTTCGAAGTCAATAATTTATACTATTTTTTTTGGTTCTAACTTTTATTTTCATTTTACAGGACTTGAGTACGGAGCACCCAGTAGTTTTTTAAAACCTTTTTTACACACTTGGTCTTTAGCAATAGAAGAGCAATTTTATATAATTTTCCCAATCATAATATTTTTTACTTTTAAGTTTTTTAAAAAAAATTTAATTAAGATATTGATTGCCCTCTTTATAATAAGTCTAATTTTTGCAGAATGGGGTTCAAAAAGTTATCCTTCATCTACATTTTATTTTCTTCATAGCAGGGCATGGGAAGTACTTGCCGGTTCTTTGCTTGCATATTACGGCAACAAAAAAAGAAAAATTTTTTATAACGCTTATGAAAAATTTCTTCCTGCTGTTGGTATAGTTTTAATTATCTTTTCATTCCTATTTTATAAAGATGATATGTTTCATCCATCCATTATGACAGTAATACCCGTAACTGGTGTTGCACTAATAATTTGGTTTGCTGGTAAAAAAGATTATATCAGCAAAATTTTATCAACTAAATTTTTTGTGAGTATAGGTTTAATTTCTTACTCTTTATACTTATATCATTATCCTTTATTTTCATTTGCAAGAATATCAGGGCTAGTAAGTGGAGATGTTGTTAAGAAGATAATTTTAGCTTTGTTTATAATATTTTTTTCAATATCCTCATACTTTTTAATTGAGAGACCTTTTAGAAAAAAAGGATTAATTTCAAAAAAAAAACTTGTTGGGTCTATTTTAGTTTTTTTAATAATAATTTGTTCATTCAATTTTTTAGCCCTAAAGCAAGAGGGTTTTAAATCTAGAGTTCCAGAGATTTTACAAAAAGAAATAAGAAAGACGAATACAATTTTTAATACTTCTGGCAAGAATGGTACTGTAGTTCTTATAGGCGACTCTCACGCAGGAACTCTTGAATACAATTTAAATAAAAATTTGAAACAGAGAGGATATAAGCTCGAAAGATTTTTTACTGATTTTTATATAAATGGATTCAATCTTGTAAACAGAAAAACAAAAGAAAACAAAAAAGAGTTTCCTATAATCAATAGAAATATAAAAACCTATCTTGCTCAAAATAAAGAACTAATATTAGTGTTTCACCATAGATCTACCGTAAAATTGCTAGAAACTTATTTTGATAATAAAGAGGGCGGTATTGAAAATAGATATCAAAAAAATAGAGATTGGGAGGAATATATTGAACCAATAAATAAAAAAACAACTTCAAAGTCACAAAGGAAAAAATTTATAGAAAAAGCGTTTGTAAAAGATATTGAAGAAATTCATAGTATGGGACATAAAATTATTATTATTTATCCTGTTCCAGAAGTTGGTTTTGATGTCCCTCGAAAAATCTATAACGAAATAATCGTTAAGAAACAAAAAGAAATTAAATTATTTTCTACAAGTTATGATGTTTTTAAAGAGAGAAACGAAGAAACTTTTAAACTTTTTGATAGTATTAAACTTAAAAATATTTATAGGATTTATCCCCATACTCATCTTTGTAATAAAATAATAAAAAATAGATGTGTCGTAAATTCCCAAAAAGACATTTTATATTGGGATGATGATCACTTGTCTTTAAAAGGCTCTGAATTGGTTGTAAACGATATTCTAGAAAAACTCAAAATTATAGATAAAAATTAAAATTTATTATTTCAAAATAATGTATGAGATATTAGGTTCAAACGGAAAAGACTGAAGTTTTGTATATTTAATTCTTTTATTTTCTAAAAAAGCCCTAGTTTCTCCCGGCCAATATTCGTTGTTTAATTCATCAAAAATAATAATCCCACCTTTTGGCATCAGTGGAACAAAATTATCTAAAGCGACTTTAGTGGGTTCATAAATATCAAAATCTAGCCACAAAGAGGAAACTACCAGGTGTCTATTTTTCTTCACAAATGCAGGGATTGTTTTAATGGCGTTGCCTTTAACTAGATTTATTTTTGTTTTATTTTTAATAAATCTATTTTTATTAAAAACTTTTATACTCTCTTTTATATCTTTGTATGAATTATAATTTTGTTTGAACGACCCTTTAAAAGACATTTTATTTCGATTATCTAACCTTGAAATGGAGGGAAATCCTTCAAAAGTGTCGAAACCAATTATTTTTCTTTGATAATTATAAGGCTCTAAAGTTACTGAGAAATGAGCCAATGACATTAAACCCATTCCCTCATTGACACCACACTCAATAATTGAACCCTTGATATCGATTTGTTTTTTAAATATTTCATACCTAGCTAAAAATCTAGCAATAGTTTGTCTCCGTGTATATTTGGAGAAATTATCAAATTTATTGAAATTTGGGGATTTTGATAACTTTTGGAATTTTGAAAACACTTTTTTTAAGTTCATCTATTTTCAATAACATAAAAAAAATGATAAATCTATTAGCATGGAAGAAAGAATTTTAATAGATAAAATTTTAAATGAACTTAAAGATCACAACGAGCTATTTTTAAGATTTAACAAAGATAACAATTTCCCCCACGAATTTTGGAAAGAATATTCACAGAGTATTTATAAGGAAATTAGTTCTAATCCAAGTATTTTTTTAGACTTTAGAAAATTTAATTTGACCGTCACAGATGTACCTATTTTTTCTAACAATCTAAAAAAAATTATTTTCTATATGTACAAGTATTTATTTTTCAAAAAACAACATTCTCAAATAGCAGATTTAGAAGATGCTTTCGACTTTATAAAAGAAAGAGTCGATTTAAATATTTTAAAAAAATATCCTGTTCCTAAGGTTGGAAATACTGAGACTTATAAAAAAAAAGGTATATCATATACCTTTAGATGGATAAGACATCATTGGATAATGCAATTATATAAAAACTTTCTTTTAAAAGATGATGCAAAAATTGAAACTGTTTTAGATATAGGATCTAATTATGGTCAGTTCTGTTTATTATTTAAAAAACAATTTCCCTCAAAAACATTTATTATGTTAGATTTTCCCGAAAAGCTTGCTGTTTGTAATTATTATTTAAAGAAAGAATTTCCAACATCAAAAATCGCAACTTTGAATGATCTAAAATCATTAGATATTATAAAAAGAGACTTTATTAAAAAATTCGATTTTGTAATTTTGCCTATTCCATATTTAAATAAACTTGACAAAGACGCAGTTGATCTATTAACAAATTTTTGTTCCTTTAATGAAATGCCAATAAAATGGAAAGATTTTTATTTTAATTCACAACCAATGAAAAATACAAAATATTTTATTACTTTAAATAGAATAGCAAAACAACAATATGACTCAAGATCAAAAAAATGGTTTGGAGATAAAAAAAATGAGGTTAAAAATAATCATCACGGAAAAAATAATCAAGCAATTTATGTAATAGATTTTCCTTTTGAAAATTTCACAAGAATACATTTCGATACCTGTAAATTATTTAGATTTCAAAATAATAGAAAATTTATATTTTTTAATGAAAGAAGTTATCATGAACCTTTATTTGAATATATTGGAACTAAGAAATAGTTTTAATTTTGTTTATTGATGATTTAGCTAAAATTAGGTTTGGATCTAAAAAAATTTTTGACATTTTAATTTTTTTAAAAGATTTAAAAGCGAAAATAGCAATAGGTAATTCTGTGCAGCCTAAAATTATTTTTTTACACTTATTTTGTATTAAATGTTTTACAGCTGGTTTGATTGCTTTTTCAGCTTCTTTTATTTTTCCCATTTTAACAAGTTTTATACATTTATTTACATTACTAATCTGAACTCTTTTGATTGGACAAATTAAATCAAACTTTTCTTCAAAAAACTTATCATATATTTTAGTTTTGATAGTTGTTTCAGTCGCAAGAAGACCAATTCTAGAATTTATTTTGCAGTTTTTTTTTGCATGAATATAAACTTCTTGAGGCATATTAAGAATCGGAATCTTAATTTTTTTTTGGAGATCCCCAAACCAATAATGTGCGGTGTTACAGGGAATTGTAATAAATTTACACTTATTTTTTTGTAATAAATTACATCCTATGACTAAACTTTTTAAAACTTTTTTATAGTTTTTTATATTTTCAACTCTACTTGGTATATTAGATTTATTATAAAGTAAAAATTTTGGATAGTTTTGATCTATCTTCCCTTTATAAAGTTTTGCAATTTTATTGCAAAAATCAAGGCCAGCTTGAGTTCCCATTCCCCCTAAAATTCCAATCATAAATCCATTAAATTATTTTTGCTTTTTTATTATCAACCAAAACATTTTTACCTTTTAATTCAGATAAATTTTTATCAAAGATATTTATCAATCCGAATGGATAAGATTTTCCGATTAAAAGTTTTCCTATTAACTTACCGTCTAACTTAATTTCACTTCCAGTTTCCAAATTTTCGTCTGAGGCTAATGGTAATAATTTTTTTCTTAATTTATTTTTTAACTTCATTCTAGCTGTATTTTCTTGACCAATGTAACATCCTTTTTTAAAATCTATAGCAGAAAACTCTTCAAAATTAGCTTCAAGACCAAACAATTTATTTTGTAAATTTCTTAAATTTTTTATTGGAATGCCAGCTTTATGTGCATTACTGAAATAATTTGTATTATCGTCAATTGTAAGAGATAATCTTTTTATCGTTAAGTACAATTTCTCTAGATTTGACAAAACCCTAGTGCCTAACATTTCTGATCTAGGATCTTTGAAAAAGGGACTGGTTCTGTAAATTATAGTTTGTGAAAACTTATTTTCATTTTTTTTAATCTCTTCGAATTTTTCATTAGAAATTATACCAACCACATATTCATCCGAAATATTTTTAACACTTACATCTGATTTGAACTTATATTTTTCCAAGAACTCTAATAATTCATCAACAAAATCTTCAGAACATTCTATAAAATATCCTTCTTCTGATTTTATTACAAAAAACTCAAATAAATATTTACCTTGTGGAGAAAAGATTCCTGAGAAAATACTATTATACTTACTAACAGCATTAATGTCATTAGTTATTATATTTTGTAAAAATTCGCCAGCATCCTTACCTGAGATAGAGATCACACCCCTATCTTTTAGAATATTTATTAAATTTTTTTTCATTTTATTAATTTCTATATTGTATATTATATCCTTAGTTTATGTCTGATAATAATAGTCTCATCATTAAAAATGGTTCATGTTACATAGAAGGAAAACTTGAAAATACAGATATTACTGTATCGGGAGGGAAAATAGAGTCAATTGGTAAAGCTGATTTAAATAATCATAAAGTTTATGATGCAAAAAATAAAATTGTTTTACCGGGTATCATAGATACTCAGGTTCACTTTAGAGAGCCAGGTTCAACTGACGCTGAAGATTTAGAAAGCGGAAGCAGGGCGGCAGTATTAGGAGGTGTTACTTCATTATTTGAAATGCCTAACACTAACCCTCCTACAGATAATTTAATTGAATTTGAAAAAAAACTCAAAGCTGCTAAAAATAGAATGCACAGTAACTATGCATTTTACTTTGGAGCTACACCAAAAAATACTGAGCAACTGGCGCAATTAAAAAATATTGAAGGCTGTTGTGGAGTAAAACTTTTTGCTGGTTCATCAACAGGAAATTTACTGGTTGATAAAGAAGCGGATATTGAGAAAGTAATATCAAGTAGTGATAGAATTGTTTCTATTCATTCTGAGGATGAAGAAATAATAAGATTAAGAAAAAAGTTTATCAGAGAGGGAGATGTACATTCTCATCCAGAGTGGAGGAATGTTGAATGCGCAATGTCTTCTACACGGAGAGTTGTAAAAATTGCAGAAAGATTCAATAAAAAAATTCATGTACTTCATGTCACAACAAAAGAGGAAGTTGATTTTTTAGCAATGCATAAAAAAAATGTTACTTTTGAAACAACTCCTCAGCACTTAACATTGTATGCACCCGATTGTTACAACAAATTAGGAACCTACGCTCAAATGAATCCTCCTTTGCGAGGAAAGGAACATTACGATCATCTTTGGAATGCTATTAAAAATAATATCGTTGATGTTTTAGGTTCCGATCATGCACCTCATTTAAAGAAAAACAAAGACAAAGAATACCCCAATACACCTTCAGGTATGCCTGGAGTTCAAACCATTTTTCCTGTGATGATTGATCACGTTAACAATGGAAAACTTACTTTAAAACAACTCATTAATTTAATGTGTGAAAATCCATGTAAAATATTTGGAATTAAAAATAAAGGATTTATTAAAGAAGGATACGATGCAGATTTTACTGTGGTTGATATGAATAAAGAAGTTATAATAAAAAATGAAATGATAGCTAGCAAGTGTGGTTGGACACCGTTCCATAATTATAAGGTGAAAGGGTTCCCGGTAGGAACAATTATTAACGGGATTTTAGTTATGTCTGATGGAAAAATATTAATAGAGTCTAAAGGTAGACCTCTAAATTTTTAAAATATTATTATCTTTTAAATCTTGTTTAATTTCGTCTAAAATAGCAGGATCATCTATTGTTGCTGGCATTTTATACGGTTCATTATCTGCAATTTTTCTTACTGTGCCTCTTAAAACCTTTCCAGATCTTGTTTTTGGTAATCTTTTCACAACAATAGCAATTTTAAAGGCTGCAACTGGACCAACTTTATCTCTTACCATTGAAATACACTCCTTGATAATTTCATCATTTTTTTGTTTTACCCCAGCTTTTAAAGCAAGTAATCCAATTGGTATCTGTCCTTTCAGTTTATCTGCAATACCAATCACAGCACACTCCGCAACTGATTTGTGTTCTGCTAAAACTTCTTCAATTGCACCTGTTGAAAGTCTGTGGCCAGCAACATTTATGATATCGTCTGTCCTTGACATAATCCAAACATAACCATCTTCGTCAATATGACCAGCGTCATAGGTTTGATAATAACCTGGATAATTATTCATGTAATTTTCTTTATATCTTTTATCAGCTCCCCATAAAGTTGGAAAGGTTCCAGGTGGCAATGGAAGTTTAACTACGATGTCTCCCATTTTTCCTGGACCAACTTCTTTTCCTTCGGAGCTTAAAACTTTCAAATCATAACCTGGAACAGGTTTAAACGCAGAACCGTACTTAACTGGAAACTTTTCTATCCCGGTACAACTTGATGTTATTGCCCAGCTGGTTTCAGTTTGCCACCAATGATCTATTACTGGTGAGTTCGATAAGTTTTCAAACCATTTTATAGTATCTGGATCAGCTCTTTCACCAGCCAGGAACAATGTATCAAATTTACTTAAATCATATTTTTTAAAAAATTTACCATCAGGATCCTCTTTTTTGATGGCTCTAATTGCTGTTGGAGCCGTGAATAAAGATTTTACTTTATGTTCAGAAATCACTCTCCAGAAAACTCCAGCATCAGGAGTTCCAACTGGTTTTCCCTCAAAAAGAATTGTAGTACATCCATAAAATAATGGACCATACACAATATATGAGTGCCCAACTATCCATCCAATGTCACTAGCAGACCACCACACATCATCTTGATCAATATTATAAATATTCTTCATAGTCCATTTCAAAGCTACTATGTGCCCTCCTATATCTCTTACTATCCCTTTAGGTAATCCTGTTGTACCCGATGTATAAAGTATGTAAGCATAATCATTAGCACTCATCTCTACACAATCCACCGGTTTAGCATTTTTAAGAGCATCATCCCAAGAAATATCAATT
>MDTA01058084.1_pt1 | contig 11430 bp, 14 predicted proteins | sample 811151 | NCBI WGS metagenome assembly MDTA01 (sample SAMN05326648, study PRJNA326480) | marine metagenome | isolation source: seawater | place: Indian Ocean: South | collected 2010 | reverse complement strand
GTTTATTTTATGAGATATTTCCTCATAACTCAAACCTTCAATATCACTCATGATTACTATATCCTTAAGATCACTAGACAAAGACTCAAAAACCTTGTTCATTTTGTTAGATAACTCCTCTAAATCATAGTAATCATCCGGGTTGTCCTCGCTCGCCCTTGTATCATTTAGACCAATATTTTCTGTAATAGTTTCCTTTTCTTTCGTTTTTTCCTTTGAATTAATGTAGTTGAGTGAGCAATTGACAGCTATCCTATGTAACCAAGAGTAGAACTTGCTATCAAATCTAAAGTTAGGGAGTGACTTATAGGCTCTTATAAAAGATTCTTGAGCAACTTCCTCAGCATCATGATAGTTTTTTGTATATTTTATGCACAAATTGATTATTCTTAGTTGATATTTTCCTATGAGTAATGCAAAATCTTCAACATTTCCATTAATGATACTCTCAACTGTCGCTCTATCATCATCGCTTATCACATTATTATCACCTGTTATATACAATCTATATCGATAAATGCTATTTTATTATATATGAGTATTCGTATAAACACAGATGTTTTAATTATTGGCTCTGGGATTGCTGGCTTGAGTGTAGCTTTATCTTTACCAGAAAAAATGAATATCTTGCTTATAACCAAAAATACAATGTCTGACTGTTCAACATCGTGGGCTCAAGGTGGCATTGCTGCTGTTAAAAGTAACAAAGATAGTCTTACTGAACACATAAATGATACGATTATCAATGGTCATGGTATTTGTAATAATCAAGTTGTTCAAAATATTATTGAACAAGGACCTGATTCTATATCGTGGTTAGAAGATAATGGGATTAACTTTACAAAAAAAAATGGGGAGTTAGATTTAACATTGGAAGGGGGACACTCTCAGAGGAGAATAACTTATATCAAAGATGAAACAGGAAAGTTTTTACATTTGGGTCTAACTCAGAAAATTCAGAATAAGAAAAATATTACAATACTTGAAAATACTCAAATCATCGATCTTATTCACATAAATACTAATAAATCAAAAAAATGTTTAGGTGCTTATTTATTTAATAAAACCTCCAGAGAGGTTTATACAATTCAAGCTACTCACACAGTACTAGCAACTGGCGGAGCAAGTAAACTATATCAGTATACGACAAATCCCAACACATCAACAGGCGATGGCATAGCAGTAGCATGGAGAGCAGGTTGTACAATTTCTAACATGGAGTTCATTCAATTTCACCCAACATGTTTATATCATCATCATAATAAATCATTTCTGATTTCTGAATCTTTACGTGGAGAAGGTGCGAATCTTTTGACTAATGATGGGAAAAGATTTATGCATAGGTATGACACCAGAGGTGAACTAGCACCAAGGGATGTCGTGGCAAGAGCAATAGATAATGAAATGAAAGAGAGGGATCTTAAATATGTTTATTTAGATATTTCAATGAAAGATGAGAAATTTATCAAAAATAGATTTCCTGCTATTCATGAAAAATGCCTTGAGGCAGGTATTGACATAACCAAAGAACCTATTCCAGTAGTGCCAGCATCACATTACACATGCGGAGGAATCAAAGCAGAGATAGATGGTCAAACTGAAATTGAAAATCTTTATGCGATTGGTGAATCAGCTCATACTGGATTTCATGGCGCAAATAGACTAGCCAGTAATTCATTGCTGGAATGTGTTGTTATGGCAAGAAAGAATGCATCTGCTATTATGAAATATCCGGCTAGCAAATCAGAAAGTATAAAACTACCTTTCTGGGATGACAGCTATGTCACAGAGTCCTCTGAAAAGTTTATAATTAATTATAACTGGGATGATATACGTAAGATTATGTGGAATTATGTTGGTATAATACGTACTGAGAAAAATTTACATTTAGCTGATGAAAAAATATCTCTGATAGAGAAAGAGGTTAATCTTTATTATAGTAAATACTATATAAGTTCAGATTTATTAGAATTGAGAAATATAGTACACATTGCGAAACTAATTATCAAATCAGCATTAACAAGAAAAGAAAGTCGTGGGCTTCATTTTTTAAAAGATTATCCTTTATCAAATGACAGATTTATGAAAGATACTGAAATTAGTGGAAGGGTAAATGACTACGAGTCTGAATTATCAAAATTCAAAGTCTAAATAAATTTTTTCTATAATATCTTAACTCACCAATCGATTCTCTTATATCATCAAGCGCACGATGATTTGAACGTTTAGAAAAATTATCTGTATCTTCAAAAAACCATCTCTTTCCTAACTCACGAATTGATGTTACATCAACGTTTCGATAATGACAGTATTGCTCGAGCTCAGGCATACATCTGGCTAAAAAACGTCTATCCTGACATATAGAATTACCACATAAGGGAGAATGTCCTTTGTGAGTATAATTTGATAAAAATTTAATCGTCTCAGATTCGGCATGACTCTCATTGATATCACTATTGCGTACTTTCTCTCTAAGACCTGATTTATTATGTTGATTAGTATTCCAACTATCCATATTATTCATTATCTCATCAGGTTGATGTATCACCAAATTCGGTCCTTCGCCAAGAATATTTAGATTTTTATCGGTAACTATGCTTGCAATCTCTATGATATAGTCTGATTGAGTATCAAGACCAGTCATTTCAAGATCAATCCAGATTAAGTTGCTTTTATCTTTCATTTTCTTAGAGTAATATAAATAACTAGGAATGTAAATTTGTGAGAAATTATGACCTATATTGCTATTCTGCTGACTATATACACAATATGTAAACTGCTACTTGATGTACATCAGATTAATTACATAAAAAATTTGTCTGTATCAAAGCAAGATATGGATAGACTAAGTGTCGACCAAAACTTTATCGATAAATCAAATTCTTATGCCACACATAAGCTATATCTATCAATATTTTCTACCCTGATAACAATAATGTTTGTGTATTTCATTTTACTTACTGATGGTTTCTTTTTAATGAGTTCTTTTTCTGAACATGTTGGATTTAATGTAATTGGAGAAAATCTAGCAATCATTTGTATTTTTTATATTTTATTCTCATTTATTATGATTCCAATAAATTATCTGAGAACATTCTATATCGAAGAAAAATTTGGATTTAATAAAATGACAAAAAAGCTATTTCTTAGAGACTCTCTTGTAACTACTATTTTAAGCCTAAGTGTCATAATTATTATTTTCAAATTATTTGAAATTATATTTCTTACATATCCAAGTATTTGGTGGTTCTATTTATGGATGATGTTCATTTTATTAAATATATTAATAGCATATATTTACCCATCGTTAATTGCCCCTATATTTAATAAATTTGAGAAACTTAATGATGAGTCTCTTAATAACACGATTCATGCGCTTACAAATAAATTAGAATTTCCAATAAATGATTTGTATGTTATGGATGGATCAAAACGATCCTCACACTCAAACGCTTATTTTTCTGGATTATTTGGAAAAAAAAGAATTGTTTTTTTTGATACTCTTTTAACGGTATTGACAGTAGACGAGATAAAGTCTGTTTTGGCTCACGAGATAGGTCACTATAAGAAAAATCACATTTTCAAATCAACTATTTTATTTAGTTTAATAAGTTTAGTATTTTTATACGTATTCTATAATTTTTTTAGTATCCTATCGATTGATATAAATGTTCCTTCAGGACTAATATCGTCTTTCATTGCTATTTTGTTTATTCTAATATCTCCTATGCTATCTTTTTTCTTAACACCGTTGTTATCTGCTTTTTCTCGTAGAAATGAATTTCAAGCAGATGATTATGCTAAAGCACACACTGATAGTCGAGATCTTGTAACCTCTCTCTTAAAACTCTCCAAAGGTAATTTATCTCTTGTAAAATCAAGTCCAATCTATTCAAATTTCTACTCTAGCCATCCAAGTGTTTTTGATAGAATTAATAATCTACAGGAAAAATAAATGAATGATTTAACTAAAAAAAAGTGTGTGCCTTGTGAGGGAGGATTAGATCCATTCTCGAAAGAAAAAGCAGAGAAATTTTTAAATATGATTCATAAAGATTGGATGATGTCTAATGATTACAAGAGAATCAAACGAGAATTTAAAACCAATAATCATTATGAGCTGATGTCATTCATAAACATGGTAGCGTGGATATCAAATACAGAAGATCATCACCCCCAAATAACTTTCTCATATAATACTGCTGTTGTGGAGTACTTTACATATGCCATCGATGGGTTATCTGAGAATGATTTTATATGTGCATCTAAGATTGATAACTACTTCAAAAACTAAAGTTCCTTGCGTTCATTGAAAGCATGTGAGATTGTCTCACCATCTAAGTAACCTAATTCACCATTAAGAGGAATGCCAAAAGCTATTCTCGATACTCTGATATTAAGATCTTGACAGATTTTTTGTATATAATGAGCTGTAGCCTCACCCTCAATTGTGGTGCTTGTGGCAAGAATAAGTTCTTTAATATTCTCTTTTTCTAGTCTATTGCGTAAGCGATGTATGCCAATTTCCTCAGGACCTAGGCCTTCGAGAGGTGATAATGTTCCCTGTAATGCAAAATAGTCACCATTATAATCTGTATTTTCTTCAATTATATAAATATCTGCAGGTGATTCTGTAATGCATATGATTGAATTATCTCTATTCTCTCCTATACAGAGGTGTGCGGAGGATGATTGCTGGATTTCAGCATCCTCTTTATCAAGATATATGCCACAGATATGACAAGTAACAACGTCTGTGAGAACATTTTGTAACTGTCTAGAAAGGTTAAGAGTCTTATCTTTATTTGAACGGAGTATTTTGTATGCCATTCTTTGCGCGGATTTTCTTCCAATGCCAGGTAATATTGTAAGTGCATCTATAAGGTCCTCTAGATTTTTAGATTTTTTCATACTAGAAAGGAAGTTTCATGTCGCCACTACTCATCATACCGCCCATTCTTGTTTTGATTTCTTTATCTACTTTTTCATGAGCTTTATTACAAGCTTGCATAATTGATGCTTCTAAATCAGAATCATTGGGCAAGGTATGATCTATCTCTATTTTTATTAAGTTATGGTTCCCCCCAACTATTACAGTGATTTTTCCGTTCTTTGATTCACCTTCGCACTTGATTTTTGAAATCTCTAGTTGTACTTTTTTCATATTTCCATATAAATCTTTTGCTTGCTTCATTTTATCTAAAAAACTCATTCTCTCCTCCTCTTACTCTATAATCTTTTTAATTGAATTTTTTTCAACCTCTGCATTGAATATTCTTTTTATTTTTTTTACATCTGGATCATCTTTTACCTTATTATATCTATCATTTATATCTATCTCATTATTTTTTTGATTAATGTTCATCGGTGTATCCAATTTATCCTCATAAATTATATTTATCTTGGATGTCAATGACAAGTGATTCATGATTTTGGACGTGAGATCATCAATACAGGTTTGTGGATAAACATCTTTTTTTAGTTGATTGATTTTGAGAGTGTGCGTTGCTCCGTCAGGATTATTTACAAGGACTGAATGATTAGCCAAGTGCTCTAGAAGTCCTGTTAGTTTCAAATCTTTTATCATATTTATCCAATCTATTTCAGATAATGAAGCATCATGATTAACTTGAGCTTTAGTATTATTGATACCGTCATTATCAATCTTAATATTTCTATCGATATTCACATTTTTCTCGCTCTCTGATGCAAAAATAGCTATTCGCAAGAGAATCATTATTAGATAATCCTTTTTGCAAGGAGCATATGGGTAATCTTTTTTTGATGATACTAATATCTGATATGCCAACTGAATATCTTCTATGGATGTTTTGTTTATGTTTCCTTTTTTATTTGATACTTCATTAATAGTTTCGTCAAAATATTTCTTAATTAATTGATCGATTATTAAGAGGAAATCTGTGCCCTCATCTAATTTATCAATTAATGCCACGAGTTGTTTTCTGCTTTTTGACTCTAAGTATAAATATATTTCGTTTATTACATTGGTATCGACATCTCCTAATAGTGAAGCAACTTTATCTCTACTTATATCCTCTTTACAGAAGCTTATACATCTTTCAAGTATACTTAAGCTATCTCTTATACTACCAAAGGAGTTTTTTGCGATGATATTAAGGGAGTCATCATCATGTGTAATATTCTCTTTTTGTAATATATTTTTTAAGTGATCAGTTATAAGTATGTGTGAAGCAGAATCTAATCGGAAGTGTAAGCATCGAGACAAGATTGTATCAGGAAGTTTTTCAGATTCTGTTGTAGCTAACAAAAATTTAACATGATTTGGTGGTTCTTCTATAGTTTTGAGTAGCGCGTTGAAACTTTTTGTTGATAACATGTGAACTTCATCAATAAGATATACTTTAAATCTTGATTTAGAGGGGGCATAGAGTACATTTTCCATAAGATTTCTTGTGTCTTCAACTTTCGTTCTAGAAGCTGCATCTATTTCTATAAGATCGATGTGATTAGTGTTATCAATTTCTTGGCAAGAAGAACATTTGCCACAAGGTTCTTCATGAATGCCCTCATTACATAACAAGGATTTGGCGAATAATCTAGCTATAGTAGTTTTGCCCATTCCCCTGGTTCCTGAGAATAAGTAGGCATTATGTACTTTATTAAGTTTAATGCTATTTTGAATAGTCTTAACTACTTTATCTTGGCCAACAACTTCACGGAAAAACTTTGGTCTATATTTTAGAGCTAATATCTCATTACTCATTTGGTATATTATAACTCAAATCAATGAGATTGTTTAAAAAAGGTGTCCAGTTTTTACAAAGACACGAACTCCATTATTTCCAGCGCATGCTTCGATAAAACAGCTTTTTGGGTCTCTTATCCAAGTAATAGCTGCAAAATTATTTTCTATATCATGTATAGCACCAGATAGAACTAGAATTTCTTCGCCACCTTTGTTCTTGAATGGAAGAATGATTTTAGAGCGTGGCTTGAATTCTGCTACGTAAACAATTTCATTTCTAAATTCGTGTAGTTTTAGGTAAGTAACTTCTTCATTGTATATTTCCCATGGTTCAATCACAGTTCTGACTATTCTTGCACTATCATCTTTTTGAAATTGTCTTAGCTTTACAAAAATTTTACATCCATTTTTACTGAAAGGACTATGGCATGAGCCGTGAGGATTTCTTACATATGTACCTTTAGGATAATCACCATGTTCATCTGAGAAAATACCATCTAGGACAAAAAATTCTTCACCATTTTGATGTGCATGTCCAGAAAATTGACTATTTTTATCAAATTTTACAATAGAGGTTGCACTCGTATACTCACTGAAGTTAGCTCTATCTAGATATAACCTCTTAACCCCATCAGATGGAGAAGATCTCCATTTCTCATCGGACTCAAATAAGACCACACGGCTATTTAGGTCGCTATTGAAGCCATTGTTTTGTATATCTATTAAACTCATATTTAATTTCTTGGAATATTATCTTCAACTAGAGACAATGTAAGACCATCATATTCATCTTTGATTCTAATTTGGCAGGATAGTCTACTCAACTCAGGGTGATAGCTTTTTTGTCTTTTTAATAGAAATAACTCCATTGTATCAACTTCCATTGGTTCAATTTTATTTATCCACTCTGGATCAACATGAACATGACAAGTTCCGCATTGACATTTTCCTCTGCAATTTGCTGGTACTTCAGGGAGCTTAAGCTTAAATGCTGCGTGGACAACTTTTGTTCCCTCTGGCATATCTATTTCAAAAGTTTCTTCATTGCGCTTAAAAAATATTCTAGCCATTAAGCCTCCTGATTTCTAAACTTTAAAAATGTCTCTGTAACTAGGTAAGGGCTTTTATAATTATCAAGAAAACCTTGTTTTAGTAGTTTTGCTTCATCAGTAGGTGAGTCGGCAGAGTTGTCATTCACAACTATACCTTTATTGGTAATAATAATACAAAAACCATTATATTGATTTATACCTCTTATTGTGAGAATGAAATTCCTGATACCGACATATAAAATACTGACAGAGAAATCTTTTACTTCCTCAGTTATATTTATTGTTCCATCTGAAAGAGAGGCATTGTGTATATGAAGATTTTTAAGTTCTTTTAAAAGCACCCATTCTTTGATTGTACTGCTAGAAAGAAGGTCAACTAGTGTTTTTGTAAAAGGAACAAGAAACTCAATAGTATCTGTGAGATATGTTATTTTATTTTGATTGGTAGGATCGTTCATTCTACTACTTTAACTGAAATCTTTTTTGACATTAATGGCTTATCATGTGGTATATGAAGATAATCGGCAAAAAGTAGTTGGAGTGTATACTGACCAGGCTTTAAGTTTATTATCCCGCTATCCTGTCCTTTACCAAAATGAATATGTTGACTGTCTGCAGGAATTGGTAAATTCAAATCAGGAAGCTGATTTACATTTATTAAAAGATGATGATGTCCTGAGAAAGGACGGTCAATGCCAGCTTCAATCAAATCCATACCCTTCAATCCGAAAGATAATTTAACAGGATTTTTGACTGTCTGACCATCCTTCGGTGAGATAAAGAAAACTGCCGAACCTTCTTTAGATTGAGACGCGGCGTTAATTACAGAGCTCATTAAAATAAATATAAATAACATCCATATTCTATACATATTTCATTGTAACATTATTTAACGATATGTAAGAGTGGTATTAGTGATTATGATTACTATGATTCATATTATCATCTCTAGGATCAATAACACGAAATTTGATCATGTATCTTTTTTCGTTGAAACCTAGGCCAATCATCATGATATTTTCACCTACTTTTATATCACGTCTTGGACCAACTAGCATTAGGTGAGTATGTCCTGGTTTTAATTCTACAGTAGAGTTAGCCGGAATGATGAGACTTTTTATGTGCTTCATTCTAGCAACGCCATTTTCATGTTGTGTGCCGTGAACCTCTACAGAATCAAAGACCGGTGATGTAAATTTGTCGAAACCTATGTCCTCATTAGAGGTATTTGTTATTTTAAGATAGCCAACACTCATCATCCCAGGCGGTCCTAATGGAATATGAGCGCCTGATATCTCAAGCTCACCTTGGGTATCACGGCTTTCATCAATCCCAGACATAAAAGCAAAGGATATAGACGGTAATAAAATAATAAAATACAAAAGATTACGATAATTCATAGCTAAAATATAACATATTTTAATCTCATAATCTATTATACTAAGGTGTTTGAAATAATTTATCTAATGAGTACTATTGAAATAATAATAATAATCGTTCTCTCAGTGTTTCAATCTATTTTTGGGATTGGATTATTAGTAATAGGAACACCTATATTTCTTCAATTAGGCTATGATTTCTTTAGTGTCCTAAATATACTCCTCCCTTTCTCAATAGTAATTAGCTTCTTACAATTTATAACAGATAAATCCAATAACTTTGATTTCAAAAAGAATTTTTTCTATATTTCTGTTCCATTTCTAATAATATCACTCTTGATACTAAAATACTTTTATAATGAAATTAATATAATCACCACCGTAGCAATAGTAATGATTGTATTCTCGTTAATTAATATCCTAATTTTAAAACATTATTTTAAATTTAGAATAAACAAATCACTAATGAAGCTATGTCTTGCCGTGCTTGGTATACTGCATGGTTTCACAAATTTAGGAGGTTCACTTCTAACACTTATCTCATCTAATATCAGCAAAGATAAGATTGAGATTCGAAGTAACATTTCATTCGGTTATGTAATATTTGGTATAATACAATTATCATTTGTAATGCTCTATGCAAATTCCTTCGCTTTAAATAATACGGTATATTTATTAATACCTGTCATTGCTTTTCTATTTTCTCAGAAACTTTATCAGGCTGCATCGTCAATGACATTTTCATTACTACTAAATGCATTTATTCTCATATATGGAATATATATAGTAATATAAGTCCTGTTATATTTATAAAAAATTAATGCAAATGAGTTAATCGGAGATGGCAGGATTCGAACCTGCGGTTGATTTTACTCAACACTTCCTTTCCAAGGAAGCACGATAGACCACTCTGACACATCTCCTATGAACTATGCTAATATCTTATTATGTTCTGGCAACTTATTGTACTTAATTAGTTATCAAGTTTTTAGTGCTTTTTGAAATATAAAGAGTCCTATGATAAAGAATAAACTTATACTCAAAATGCCAAGTCTTGCATCGTCTGTCAAAAACGTAACAGAACCAACAATGATAGGCCCTATTAAAGCAGCAAACTTTCCTAACATATTATATATACCAAAAAATTCACTATCTCTGCCGTCAGGAACTAAAGATGAAAAATATGATCTACTTAATGCCTGAATCCCACCTTGGGCAAGACCTATTAATACAGCAACAAAAAAGAATTCAGCTATAGAGGTCAATTGATAAGAGAAAATTGTGACAAATAGATAAATGACTAAACAGACAATAATTCCAAATGCAGCTCCTTTTCTCGCAGCTATCCAGTTGATTAGTAATGTTCCAGGAAAAGCAACAAACTGTGTTAGTAGTAATGCGTACAGTAAATCATCTGACGTAAATCCTAGCACAAGACCATAATTAACAGCCATTCTAATAATAGTGTCAACACCATCAATGTATATCCAATAGGCTAAGAGAAAATAAAAAATTGCTTTGTTATTAAAAATATCTCTAAATGTATCCCTAAGTGACTTTTTAGTGTGGCTAGGGATTTGTTGATTTTCTTTCCAGTAAAACAACAATGGGAGCATAAAAATAAACCACCATAATGCGGCAAAAATAAATACTATTTTCTTATTTGCCACCAATTCTAAAGATGAATCTTGATTTATCAATAAGAAGTAAATACTAAAAACAAAACTAATTCCTCCGCCCAAATACCCAAAAGCATACCCATATGATGAAATTGAATTATATAAAGATTTGTTTTTAAAGGTCAATAACATTGAATCATAAAATACATTAGAGAGCATGAAACCTAGTAGAGAGATGCTGAAAAATATTGCTGCAAGTGCATAGTTATCTTCGCCGATATATGTCAGTGAAAAAGTTGATAATATACCGATAAGAGCAAAAGAGAATAGAAAAGTTTTTTTATTATTTTTTCTATCAGAAATCAATCCCAAGACAGGTGCTAGAATAATCAATAATAGACTAGCTGAAGAATTTGCAATACCAAGAATAAGTGTTCTGTTATTATCAGCGACAATACTAGCATAATACTCTGAAAATATGATTGGGAAAAATCCTGCCAAAACAATTGTTGCATAAGCTGAATTAGCCCAGTCATATAATATCCAACTATAATATCTTTTCTTATCCACAGATGACTCAAGGAAGTGGTGGGATTCGAACCCACGAGAGCATTTCTGCCCTAACGGTTTTCAAGACCGGCCCATTCAACCAC
>MDTA01041119.1_pt1 | contig 11430 bp, 12 predicted proteins | sample 811151 | NCBI WGS metagenome assembly MDTA01 (sample SAMN05326648, study PRJNA326480) | marine metagenome | isolation source: seawater | place: Indian Ocean: South | collected 2010 | reverse complement strand
CCCTGCTTTATACCAATGATGACGTAAATATGACAAGACGAATAATCCAAGGGAAAAAATGACCATGAATAAAATCTTTAATCTACCCAGTATTGTTATTTTCTTAACAACATTTACGTTTATCGGCAATTCTCTCTCGGAAAGTGATAAAATGATTGAAGTAATAATGAAAAATAATGAAGGGAAAATTCTTGGTTCTATCTCACTTTTCCAGAAATTTTCAGGTGTTTTATTCAGAATAGATCTCCATAGCTTACCGCCGGGAAGCCATGGTTTTCATGTGCATGAAATCGGATTATGCGAAGATAGTTTCAAAACTGCCGGACCTCATTTTAACCCCGAAATGAACGAACACGGCTTTGAAAATTCAAGTGGACATGCAGGAGCTATGGTCAACATCTTTGCTTATGCTAATGGTGAAGTAAAAGCAGATATCTTCAATCACAAAGTAAATATAATGGGAAGCAACGAAAATTCGATTCTTGGTAGATCTCTAATTATTCACGAAGACCCGGACGACTACTTGTCCCAACCCTCAGGAGCAGCCGGCGCACGCATAGCATGTGGTCAAATAAAGATTCCCTAGCATTTGTTATGCATTAAGAAAATTGCAACTCCAAAATTATAAGTTGCCACTATTTCCCAATAGGACAATGCGCGATGTCACCAACCTTATCAGTCGTTCTATCATCGACGGGGGTAAGAAAAGTTGCGTGAAATCGGTTAACAAAAGCTGAAAGAGCCACCGAACCACATAATTCCATAATTTCAGCTTTAGAAAACTTTAATGATAATTCTTTAAAAAGCTCATCATCAACCAAATTATCTGTGGTGAGTTGCTCGGAATATTTAATTACAAGACAGTCTATTTCGTCAAACAAGTCTGATGAGTTCGCCGTCGACATTTTAGCCACTTCTTCCTTGGTTATTCCGACGCCCTGACCGAGCATCACATGAGTAGGAATTCAGTAGTGGCAAGCGTTTATTTGAGACGCTCTCAAATAAGCCAACTCCCGATATCGAGCCTTGAGCTCAGAGTTCTGATAGAGCGCTAACACTATCTCAGAAAAGCCTCGGAAAAGTCCCTCATTGTTAGCAAACATCTTATATACATTAAGAATGGAAAAGCCCAGAGCATCCAACCTTGCATACTCCGCCTTTATAGTTTTCGAGGCCTTGCCTTCATCTATTAAGTCAATTCTTGACATCGACTATCTCCATTGTTCACTTTCAATAAACATTCAGATTATGTTTGCGTTGTACAGCGTATAATCTAATAGCAAGTTATATCTGTATGCTTTTAAACTCTTAATTCCATTCCGACATAATAGCATTCAGAAGATATTGATTAAAAGAAGCAAAAAAAGTTGTGCAATCAAAGTTGGGCAGTTTACACTGGAAGATAATGCAAAACCTAAATCATAAATCCTAACTAATGGCTAATTCGTCAGAAAAAGTATCAATTATTGGAGGATCGATCGCGGGTCTTTTTGCAGCTATTAGCCTAAAATCTAAAGGTTTTAAAATCACGATTTATGAAAAAAGCGAAGGCTCACTTGAAAGTAGAGGTGCAGGGATTGCAACCCATAAAGAAATTAAAAAAGCCTCGAAAATCCTTGGGAAAGAGCCCCCAAAAAAAATAGGAGTGAGCTCAGTTGGAAGGCAACTTATTGACAAAAATGGGACTATCGCTAAAGAAATTAAATTAAATCAACAAATGACTTCATGGGGACTCTTATACCGCTTTCTTAAGGAGGCTATTCCTGAGAAGGACTATAAAACTGGTTACCACCTTAAAAACGTAGTAAAAAATCACGGCAATAGTGTAAAACTTGCGTTCGAGAATGGGGAGATAATTGAAACAGACTGGGCTATCGGAGCAGATGGAATGAACTCTACTTTACGACCTTTTGTCGATAAGATAAGCAACCCTATTTACTCAAAATACCTCGCGTGGCGAGGATTAGTAAAAGAAACCGAGATAGGTGAAAAAAATATTGAACTTCTAGACAACAAGATGTCCTTTGGCATAGCCCCCAGAGGCCATTGGCTTGGCTATTTTGTTGCTGGGCCAAATGATTCTATTTCTATCGGTGAGCGGTGGTATAACTGGGTGTGGTACAGAGGGGAGAACGTTGATTCACTAAAGAGTCACCTTACGGGGACTAATAATTTTTATTACCAAAATGGAATTCCCCATCACTTAATAAAAAATTGCAATATCGCAAAAATGAGAAATGAGGCAAAATCATATTTAGCACCCCAAATCATAGACCTAATCAGTGAAACACAAACACCATTCCTTCAAGGAATATATGATTTTGCAAGCAAAAAACTTGTCCGAAATAGAATAATAATTATAGGTGATGCTGCATTCACAGCAAGACCACATGTAGGACTTGGGGTTTACAAAGCATCAGAAGATGCTATTAGTCTCGCGGATGCATTATTGCCAGATAAAAATCGAATAGATAATTTAAAAAATTGGGAGATCAACCGTCTTAAATTTGGAAAAGCTGCTTACAAATGGGGCAAGGATCTAGGTAGCTACATTTCAACGCTTAATAATGCGTCAGACAAAAGTGAAAAAGAACTCTTTTTTCAAAACGAAGAAGTTTTAATAACTCAAAATGCATCTAATCAACCAAACAGATATCTAAAGAGATATGAATAACGCAGCAAAAATAATTCTCCAAAAAAACTTATCTATTGAGCAAATAGTTTGAAATGCGCTATCGTACTGAACAGCTACCTTTTGAAAATAAAGTGCATGCCTCACAAACGATCGTTGACGTAACGGTCTTTACCACTCTCCTTATTGGACTGTTGTTCGTCATAGCGGGTATAAAGGGTTCTCAAACGTGGCTTTTTGTTTGGGGAGCTCTGACAATCGTAATGTGCTCAATCTATTATTGGTATATTTTCTTCAGCTGATAATGTCTAGTCTAAGCTTCTCTCAAATTCATTTTTTTAAATTTCAAAACACATAATAACTCTTGTAAATGATTATCATTAAGCTAATATAAACATTTACCAAATATTCCTATAAGATGACTAAAAAGTTAATTTTTCATTTACAGATTTGTTTGTTTTGCCTTCTATTTCTCAATACGAAAATATTTGGACAAGAAGATACCGCAAGGTTAGTTACACTTGGAGGTGACGTAACAGAAATTGTTGCAGCTCTTGGTTTTTCAAGCAACATTGTTGGACGGGACTCGACTAGCACGTACCCACCAAAGATAACGGATATCCCTGACCTAGGTTATTTAAGGACACTTAATGCTGAAGGAATCTTGTCTCTTGCTCCAACTAAATTAATTGCTTCCTCTCAAGCTGGTCCTCCGGAGGTAATAGAACAACTAAAAATATCAGGAATCAACCTCACAATGTTACCAGAAGGCAATTCGGTGGGACATTTACTGGAGCGGATAAAAATTATAGGAAATCTTCTAAAAGCAGAAAAACCAGCCAATAGACTGATAAATAAGATTAGAACTGACATGGAAAAAATTCTAAAAAAAATTGAGGAACTAGAAACTAAACCAAGAGTTTTATTCCTTCTTCACCGCGTTGGAGGGAGCACACTTGCTGCGGGGACAGATACGGCTGCAAATGCTTTGATAAATCTTGTTGGGGGGACAAACATAATATCTTCAAGTAGGGGCTATAAATCATTCTCTCCTGAAAAAATAATATCCTCTCAACCGCAAATAATTATGATGATGGACCATTCTTTTGAAGCGATGGGAGGCATGCCTGCTCTCGCTAACCATCCGATTTTTAATTTAACTCCTGCGATAAAGGAAAATAAAGTAATCATTAGGGACGGACTTTTAATGTTAGGCTTCGGCCCAAGATTACCCCTAGTAGTATCCGAGATAGCCCGCGAAATACACCCAAAACTTTTTAAAAAAAGTGATTAGTAAAAATCTGTAATGCCCCAAAATATTATTAGTCAGCTTTCATCAAAATCAACAAAAATAAGAAGTGTTTTTTTTTCTCTTTTGAGTTGTTTGGGACTAGCAATAATTTTACTGTCCATAATCAGCGGCCCCGTTTCAATACCCCTTAGCGACATAATAATTGGTTTAATGAATACTATTGGTCTTTCTGAGGTTTTCAATGGAAATGCAATAATAGTAGAGACTATTAGAATTCCCAGGACGCTTCTAGGCTTCTCGGTTGGATTCGCTCTTGGAGTCTCAGGGGCCGCTCTACAAGGCCTCTTTAGAAACCCTTTGGTGGACTCATCTCTTATCGGGGTCTCTACAGGCGGAGCTTTAGGAGCAGCGACTTGGATATTATTAGGATCCGAAATTGTCTTTTTAAAAACAATTGATTCTGCGTTAATGACGCCAATATTCGCTTTCTTTGGTAGTATTATGATTTTAACCATAATCTATCAGATTGGAAGCAAATCAGGCTACATATCTGTTGCTGTAATGCTATTAGCGGGCATTGCGCTAAATGCCATAGCTGGGGCAATATTAGGAGTAATGATATTTGCAAGCGATGATTTCCAACTACGCGCTATTAACTTTTGGACTTTAGGAAGCGTGGGGGGAGCTAACCTAAAGCTTCACGGTCCTGCAATGGTAGTTGCTCTACTTAGCTCTTTTTTTATTATTAGAGAAGCCAAGCAGTTAAATTTACTTGCTCTTGGAGAGAAAGAAGCTAAGTATATGGGTTGCGAGGTTGATCGAACAAAAAGAAGACTCCTACTCTTATCTGCATTAGCAACGGCTTCGGCGGTTTCAATATCAGGCATCATTGGTTTCATTGGGTTAGTAGCGCCTCACTTAATCAGAATCAGTGTTGGAAGTGATCATCGAATAGTTTTAGCTGGCTCTGGTTTACTTGGATCCATCCTTATAATTGGCGCAGATATCGGTGCTCGACTGGTAGTTCAGCCCGCTGAATTGCCCCTAGGTATAATGACTGCCATTTTTGGTGGTCCTTTCTTTATTTGGCTACTATTAAAGCAACGACAATACCTAGCATGAATTTATCTGCAGAAAATTTATATTTTTCAATCAATAATAATTCACTGGTTGAAAATATTAACCTCAGCGTTGGCGAACACGAATTGGTGGCTTTGATAGGACCAAACGGCGCAGGAAAAAGCACAGTTCTGAACTTACTTTCGGGGCATTTAAAACCTTCAAGCGGTAAGGTTTTACTCAAAAATAAAGATTTATCAAAATATTCTGACAGAGAATTATCATCCCATAGGTCAGTTATGCCGCAAAGTAACCTTTTTACTTTTCCGATAAGGTGTTGGGAACTACTTAGTTTAGCAAGAATGTCTTTTAACGAGCCGATAGGCCTAACAAATGAAATTGTTTATCGGTCTCTGCAATTAGTCAACTGTATGAACCTTGCGAATCGCGAGGTCACAACGTTATCCGGAGGAGAGCGCCAACGAATCTTGATTGCAAAGGCATTGGCCCAAATCGATAATGACTTGGAATCTATAAAAGAAACCAAATTCTTACTTTTAGATGAGCCAACAAGCGCACTTGATTTGTACCAAGCTACAAATGTAATGACGACTCTAAAAGAAGTATCGCTGAAATTAAATATTGGAATCATTATGATAAATCACGATCTAATCGCCGTCCAAAAATTCTGCAAAACATGTTACCTAATGTCAGCTGGAAAAATTTTATTTTCTGGCAGCACGAAAAATATCCTGAATGCCGAGAATATTTCCTCCGCCTATCGAATTAGCGCTTCTGTCGCTAAAGATTTTGTCTTAACATCGGAATAATAGTTTTAACTTGTTTGAAAAGGACAGCACGTATGACGGTGCTGTCCCCTTTAACTAAGTCGAATTAGAAGCTCTTTTGAAAAGTAAGCGCTGTTTTAACATTTATTCCGGGTTCACTTACTCCTTGAAAGACTCGTTCAAAGTCTTTATCAAAAAGATTTTCTATTCCAAAATCCAACCTGAAACCTGGAGCAAAAACTGGTTGCCAGCTCGAATACAAATCGGTTGTAATGTAACCAGATCTTGCATCATTTACTGTAAATCTATTTGTAGTGGTGCTAAAAGTAATTCCATCAAAAGAACCCGCTGTCTTTAGCCTCACTCCTGCAACAGCTCTAAGGTCGGTTAATTTTAAGCGCAAATCAAGGTTTAACCGATTAGGTGTAAGCGTGCCGATATCAGCGCCAGTAGTCTCATCTGTGCCATCGATGGTGCTATAATTTGCCCGAAACAAAATGAGCCTATTCTCATAAGATCCTTCCAACTCCAAACCAGCAATTTCGGCATCGGTAATATTCGCACTATCTGTTGTACCTGCAGAACAAGGTGAGAAAAATCGTGGAATAAAACATGTTCTGTCAAAGGCAAAATTCACCCTTGTATCAATAAAATCTTCAACATTAGTGTCATAATATGAGGCTTTCATTTTTAATTTATCGTCACTTGAAAATAAGCCCCCGAAGTTGAAACTCAAACCCGTTTCGAATGTGTCAGTTTTCTCTGGTTTAAGGTTTGTATTAGGCGTGAAGTTATTATTAGCAACTGTCGGCGCACCCAAAATAGGATGAGGTATTCCAAAATGGACCCCATCTAAGTAAAGCTCATTGATCGAAGGCGCTCGAAAGCCCTCCGAGTAACTACTAAATAACCTTACTGCATCAGTACCAATACTCATCGAAAATCTAGGAGACCATGCTTTATCGGAATTATTATTTTGTCCTTGTGCCGAACTCTTAAAATGGTCATACCTAATTGAAGGGATAAATAAAATGTTCAATTCTTCGGAAACATCTAGGCTTAATTCGGCCTGAGCAAAAAATCCGTAGAACTCTGCTTCAGCGTCCGGAACACCGCCCCTAGTACCATCGCCGGTACTATCGTCTGTTCCAGTTTGTTCATCTTCATACCAGTTTCCGCCTATTGTTAATGCCGTATCAGAGGCACCTAGCCTAAAATTTGATACATTTTTGAACGATATACCGACCGAATCGACCTCTCGTGATTGATCGCGATTCAAGGATTGATCAAATTCCTTGACCTCCGTTTCATTATGATATGCAGTAATTTTTGCGTTAATAAATTCAGAGGCAGGATTAAAGGCTATTGAGCCACGAAAATTGTCGCTAATTACATCCTTGTCAACATCATTACCAGCAGCAACACCTTGACCATTATTAGGTTCTATAGCATCGTTATCAAATTTTTGCCAAGAACCCTCTATCCTCCAGTCATTTGCAGTAAAGCCACCTTTTATCAAGTAATTGTCGATTTCATCATCAGACGACAATTCGGCTCCCGAGCCCAGCTCAATGTCTCCAGATTGCCTGATTCCAAAACTAGCTAGCAAATCAAAAGACCCAAGCATTCCGAAAGTGGTAACGTTTCCTAAAAACTCGTCGTTGACACTTTGATGTCCAAACTTAAGTCTTCCCCCCTTAGTGCTACCTTCCTCAAGCAGATCCATTGCATTTACGGTTTCAAAAGCTAGAACACCACCAGTCGCTCCAGAACCGTAAAGGCCGGAGGCGGGCCCTTTTACCACTTCGGCCTTTTTCAAAAGATCGGGGTCTAGAAAAAACCTGCCGTCATGAGCAGATGAAAACGATTGCCTTGCACCATCCAATAAAATTAAAACGTTATCCCCGCCTAAACCTCTGATTGACGGTATCTCGCCTGTTCGTCGCGGACCGCTTGAGAACTCGACTCCTGCAACGTTTGAAAAAACGTCGGAAATAGTACTTGGAGAGAGAAATTCAATTTCCTCTCTACTTAAAACATCTACGCTTCCGGGGTAGTCAAAAACACTCTGTGAGTTAGAGGTTCCGTAAACTGTCATCTCTTCAATGGCGAAATCAGATGATGCAGAAACACTTTCATCTGCCTCTAAAAATGAAACAGAAGCAAATAATAAGAATAGTAGCTTAAATAGATTCAACATAATTTTCATGTGGTTTTTCTCTCTAAATAGGTATGTCGTCGATTTGCAAATTTAGCGCATAAATAAACTGTCCAATTTCAATGTATCTAGGCCAGCTAGCGTCACAATCTTAATTCGTAATGATAAGCATTATCATTACTATTTACAACACCTTACGCCATTGCTAATATAAATAAGCTTGTAAGCTCGAGAATTTATTTAAAAAAATAGCTGGTATTATTGTTTTTTTTAAAGTCATCGAATATTATTTTCGTCTTCTCAGAAAAAATATGATTGACGCAAATATGCAGCTACCCACGAATATCGGCCAGCTGATTTCTAAAAGTGACAAAGGATAATAATTTTGAAAAATCTTTCTACTGAAGAGGTACTTCATGTTCATCACTGGAATGAGACTCTCTTCAGTTTCAAGGTGACCCGTTCTCAAGGACTGAGGTTTCGCAACGGTGAATTCGTAATGGTGGGACTTGAAGTCGAAGGGAAGCCCTTGATGAGAGCTTACAGTATCGCGAGTCCGAATTATGCTGACGAGCTTGAATTTTTTAGTATCAAAGTTCAGGACGGACCCCTTACTTCTCTGCTTCAACACATTAAAATAGGAGATAAAGTACTCATCAGCACCAAACCGACCGGCACGCTGGTTCTCGACCATTTATTGCCCGGCAATAATCTTTATCTGATAAGTACCGGCACCGGTTTAGCGCCCTTCCTAAGCGTAATTCAAGATCCGGAAACATACGAGCGTTTTGAAAAGGTCATAGTGACACATGGAGTTAGATACAAATCCGAGCTCGCATATCAAAAACTAATCACATCAAGCCTATTTAAAAACGAGCTTGTAGGTGATATGGCAAAAACAAAGCTAATGTACTATCCGACAGTTACCCGAGAACACTTTAAAAACACTGGGAGGCTTACGGATTTAATGCTTTCAGGTAAAATTTTCTCAGACCTAGGAACGGCAAAGTCTCTAGAGACAGACAGGTTCATGGTTTGCGGCAGTCCAGCTATGCTGAAAGATTCCTGCGACATATTAGATAATTGGGGATTTACTCAGGCAGAAAAAAAAGGCACTCAAGCTGATTACGTAATTGAAAGAGCGTTCGTGGACACTTAACTTTTACGATAATTTCATCATTTACGCATAACATAGAAAAAAGTGTCGTGCAGCAAAGCGGCACGACACCAACGCATCAATGATATTTGTCAAAAACAGAGGGGATATGATAGTTTCTCTTACCTGATTTATCTAGATGAAACTTAGTCTGAGGATAATCTGGCACTAACCTCAAAGACTCATTCATTTGTCTTTCATAGCCCCATTGTGACTGTTTACTTTTATTTTCTTTCTCTTGAGCTTTCATTTGAAAACCTCCAAAGTATTTGCATTAAATTTTAGACACTCCTTTCGGTGTGCATTTAAAAATGCGTTCCTTTGGTCGCCGTACTTCCCTCCCCCAAAATAGTATACGAGAAACAACTTTAGGGTTGAACGTTGCGTTCCTTCCGCCGGCCTACTTCCGCCTCTATAGCATAGAGGTGAACGATGTGAACAATCTTAATGCAAAAAAAAAATCAATTCAATCCATAAACCAATTTCCTTCCTAATAAAAATAAAATACTCTGTACGATAGTCTAGCTGCAATAGCAAAGATATTAAGTCTATTCGCTATTTTAAAAAATCAACCACGAGAAACTATGCCTTGAAAACCGTTGCCATCTTTGCTGACATTCAGAATATTTATTACACAACTCGCGATATTTTTTCCAGAAAATTCAATTATCAACACCTATGGGAATTAGTCACAAAAGAAGGAAAAATTGTAACTGCATATGCATACGCGATTTCTCGCAACCAGGAAAAACAAATAGGGTTCCAAAAAGCAATTCAAGACATTGGCTTTACAGTAAAGCTTAAGCCGTACTTACAACGTCACGATGGCACGTCGAAAGGCGATTGGGATGTAGGCATAACCATAGATATTTTAGAGTCAGCTCGGAACGTAGAAAAAATAATTCTACTTTCAGGCGACGGAGATTTTGCAATGCTCGCGGATTATGTAATTGAAAAGTTCTCAGTGGAATTTGATGTTTACGGAGTTAGGGCCCTTACATCGGATTTTCTTATTAACAGCGCTACCAATTTTAAACCAATTGACGAGGGCTTCCTTTTGCCAACTAAAATTTCAACAGGCTCATAGTCTTAGCGATACTCCACAAAGCGTGGAGGTTACACAATCTAAATAAAAAGCTCTACTGAGTCCCCCACCTCAATTATTCCTTCCGATACAACAGATGCATAAATACCTACATTTTGATTTGTTTCCTTGATAATAGTCCTCAGCACTTCTGAGTCTTTTTTAAAATTACGCGTCTGATGAACTGTCATACTGCACCGAACAGTTGGAATATCACAGCTAAAAACAGCGCTTCCAATGCGAATATTTTTTCCACACCAAGCCAACTCTGCCAGGCCTTTGTCCGAATAGTCGATTACAAAGTTGGGTCTAAACCTTTCAATTTCAAAAGACGCACTTGGTTTGAGCCTTTTTAACTCTTGCAACCAACTCATTGTCAGTAAATGAACAGGATAAGCGTCAAAATAAGTACCTCGGACTGTTGAGAATTCGGTAATTTCCTCCAATACGTCTTTTGGAAAAATGTTTAAATCAGGGAGAGGCTCATCGTCTCGCCGTCCAAGCATATCTCGTAGTTCTTTTTCGGATAAATCTTTTTTTCTTCTGTAATGCTGTTCGTTGGTCGCAGGAAGTCTCGGCATAATTGACACACTTTGCCCGAGAAAATCCGAAAGTATTTGATCTACAGAGGGACAATCAGTGCTTACAATCTGATCATCAGGAAAAATAATATCTGCTGAGGGAACCTCAAAATTCTTAGGCGTATCGTTATAACGACCCTGGCATCTCATCAAATTTGGAAATTTCTTAGCACCACGGATTTCTTTAGTTGCATTATCACGGACGGCCCATCCGCGATCACCGGGGATTCCAAGAGTGGTAACATCACAGTTCTCTAGACTCTCTCCACCCATAGATTTTACAGGATAACGCCATAAAGAAATAACCTCACCAACTTTTTTTGTTTTCATTTAGGGCACTCTCACTATAATCTAGTCAATCTTCATTGAAACACACAAGAAATAATAACAAAAGAGACTTCAAGCCTTTTTTAAAATTTTATATTTTAGTCTTTAAAATTTTCCAAGAATTAAGTCAATGACTAATAAAATAACCTTTCTTTCCAAATTTAATAAACTAAGAAGAATCTTTTATCGTATCCCCGTTTGATACGAGACATCTACTTTGCAAAAATCAGGACCCGTATAAAATGCACGAGCACCAGTTAGTTTGGTTCAAAAGGGACCTTAGAGTTGAAGATAACGCGGTCTTGAGTGCCGCAGCGGCAAAAGGGCCGATATTGCCAATATACATTTTGGAAAGAGACCTTTGGAATCAGCCGGATTTAAGTCTACGACATT
>MDTA01103001.1_pt1 | contig 11431 bp, 3 predicted proteins | sample 811151 | NCBI WGS metagenome assembly MDTA01 (sample SAMN05326648, study PRJNA326480) | marine metagenome | isolation source: seawater | place: Indian Ocean: South | collected 2010 | reverse complement strand
GAATATAATTAATGATTACATTGATAGTGATGATGTATTTGATTTTAGACCAATAAGCTTTATATCCGTAGCTTCTAACTTTATGTATGATTTACAATCTTATTATACAGATGGTGAAGACTATTTGTACACAACAGCACCCAATCAGGCTACATTGACTTTTAGGATAGCACAACCACAGAATTATAGTGGCACACCTACTTATTTAGATGGGTTTGGAGATGGTGAAATAAATGATATGTCTGATTTTGATAATATTGATTTGACATATTTTCAAGATATAAAATTTGGTTTTTTTGTTGTTAATTGGAACTCTGATAAAATAGAATTTGATTGGGATGAAGACTTAAAAGATTTTCCAACAAATATGCAAGAATATTTTGTTTTAGAAAGTGAAGGATTATATGAATTTCAAGATTTATTTACTACCGATGAAAATGGAAATATTTCTTACAATACTTTAACCCATCAGTATAATGAAGCAGGTTCTTTTATTATAAAGGCTGTTGTTTTTTCATATGTTGATATAGAATACGATGGTAAAACTTATTTTTACCCTTTGAGATGGAAAGGTGAATCTGTAAAATTATTTATGGGTGTAGATAATGCTCAAATAGAAGATTTTTCTGAATTGGGTGGTAATGACTACACATTTATTCCATGGCCAGAAACAACTTTAATTTTAAATGGATTTTCACCTCAAAGTAAATATTCAAACTCGGTAAAAGAAATAATTGCTTCTGATTTATTTTTTGAAAATGAAATGATTGATGAAGGAATGTCAAAATTAGCTTTGTCAAATTTACCAAAGGGTGAGTGTCCAACAGGATGGTGTCCTGAATTGCAAAATACAGATGGTGTTAGAGAATTAGGAAGATGGGATTCTAACGGTGAATATGATATAGGACAATTTAGATTTTTCAATCAACCATATATAATGGAAGATTTACTGATGATAAATAATCAAGAAATGTATCAAGACACATGGTCTTTAGATGAGAATTTTGATGGTAGATTTGTAAAATATAATGAAAACATGTGGTATACTTCTTTTATAGATCCAAATACTGGATTAGTAGAAAACGATATGCCAAAATATCCAATGAATTATGAAAATATAAAATACGTAGAACGAGACAATAAGGAAGTAAATTCTTGTGTTGGATTACTATTTATAAATAACGATCCGAACATCGAAAGGAAAGCTTCTTGTTTAGTAGAATATAACCCTGGTTATCAAACAGGTGCTACACTTGAAGATCGTTCGGGACATGATAATAGAGGTATTATGACAGGGGATTATAAAGTTTCTAAAACAGATTTTGGTGCAAAAATAACAAGAGACAATCCAAGTTCGTTACCTCAAGTAAAAACAGATAAACTAGCATTTTAGGTGAATATGATTTATGGCTAAAGTAATACAAAATTTTTCTGATGATGTTTTAGAGTTAATAGGTACAGGTCAAGAATTTCGTACATTTGATTTAAATTTAGGTCATTATGTAAGAGTAACTATAAGAGAATCATCTAGAGTAAGAGGAGTTTATTCATCACATCGTACATGGGATAATCAACCAGTTTATTATGATAACCACATCGCTTATAATGCAATAACAAACCAACCATTAGAAGATCCATATAATGAAATCCAAGCTCCAATTTACTATGATTTAGTAGATGAAAATGGATTCCCAACTGAAGAATCACAATTATATGTCAAACCAAATGACATAATGGAAATGGATAAAAATTATAATTACACTAATGGAAAATATGAAATAGAATTTGATTTTTTAGATAATGTATTTAATCACTTCGTTGATTCAGGATTAGATTATGTTTGTAATATAGATGGTTTTTGTTCAAGTGGTGAATATCAAACTCAAAGTGAATGTGAATCTTATGGATTCTGTACAACTGGAAATGGAACTTGTAGTTATAATACTGCAGCTTTAAATGGAAATAATTTTGGAATAGAATCAGATTGTATACAATTTGGTACATGTGAATCAATATTGGGTACTTGTTTAGTAAACGGTACTCTTCAAACTGAAGAATTTGTAAATAATGAAGAAACTTGTATGAATTATAATACAGGTATGCATGGTTTTTGTTATGATTCACAAGGACAACTACTTAATAGTTATTTTACTGAAGAAGAATGTTGTGGTGCCGATGGTTCATTTTGTGCTGATGGTGGAGCATATCAGTATAGTTTTTATTTACTAACTACTTCTTGGACTGCTGATTCATATAATGAGGATGTAACTGAACAAGCTTGTAGTGTAAGTTACGAATGTGCGGCAGATGGAGGTGATGCATCTCCTTATAATGGGGAATGTAATTCTGAAAATGTTGGACAATCATGTGCTCTTGAATATTTTTGTGATGGTGATGAGGCTTTTAATGTAGATTGTAATAGTGAAAATATATCGGAAGGTTGTGGTGAAAGTGGAGCTACTTGTTCATCGAGAGGATTAATTGATGGCAACTCAGGATTTTGTATTGAAAATAGTGGTGGAAATAATTGGACTCCATACACATGGACAGCTGAACAAATAGATAATGTTTTAAATGCAAATTGTCAAGGACCTTCACCAAATTGGACTTCTTATGTTTGGACACCACCATATGAAAGTAATATATATTATAGTACTGAAGACTATGGTGAAAGTGATGCATTAACCACTTGTAATGATCATTGTATTCTTCAACCAAATGGTGGGGATTGTCAAGAGATAGTAAATGACATTCCATTTCAATTAAAATATTTAAATCCAAAATTTTATGTAAAAGAAGTATCCGCTACAGGAAATGAGGCTAGACTTTTAGCAGTACATGATTATTGGGATGGTGAATCTTATGATGACAATGGTTTACCAATAGTAAATTATGCACAAGAATTAAAATTTTCAGATGATAATTTTTACTTTTTAAATAATTTTTTAAACAAATTTGGAAATCCAAATCCACCTTCAGGTGAATCTCCAACATATAAGGCAGATTTAAATTTATATTATGATGGTAGACAAAATGTTACTATTACAAATTTTGTATTTGATAAAGTATCATTCGATACAACATCTTTAATAGTTAGATTACAATATTCAGTTTCATTACCACAACTTGCAAATGTAGAATTAGTAAAAGAAATATATCCAACTCAAACTCAAGAAATAACATTTTTTGCAGATGTTTTTGAAGAAGAATTACCAAGTTATTTAGTTCCTTCTGAAGATACTTGGATTACAGATCAATCTGTAGTCGACACTGGTCAGAGTTATAATGATTTAATTGAAAGTGCTTCTTTAACTTATATTCACAAAAATGATTTATTAACAAATGTATTTTCAGAAAGTTATACAGATGATTTAACTACTGATTTTTCTAAATTAGAAAAAGCTACTTTTTTTGGTTCTCATGAATATAAGATAAGAAATTTCTTTAATAAAGTAAAAAAAATAGAAGATTATGTAAATATAATTAGTTCTTCTATTAATGTAACATCATCAATAGTAAATGAAACTAAAAAACATAATTTTAATTTAATTAGAGAGGAAGTAAGTAATTTTACACCATATGAAAAATGGTTGTATACAAATAATGAAAGTACTTCTTCATATCCGAAGGCTGGTGTTGATTATAGTAAACTTCCAGCTGTCACAGGTTCATTTACTGATAATTACAAAACCATAGAGGGTAATGCTTCATTATTAAAAAATCAAGAGGGATTAGATTTAATTTATAAAATAGAATCTCATGGTGATGATGTCATTGTTAGTGGTAGTTATACAAACATTGACTCTTCTTCCAAAGCTTGGTATACAGGTTCTTCATCAGAACCATTTTGGAAACACACAGGTACTAAACTAGCTTATGACTCAGATCATGGTACTGGAGTTCAATATGTATATCAAATTGATGATAATAATGTTAGTTTAACTCAACCAAATTTAGCACAATTTGAACTTGATAAATCTGATCCAGATAATCCAAGGTCAAATACATATATAGTTGAATTTGATGTTAGTGATTTACACAGAGCTGGTAGATTAACTTTTGAATTAGGTCGTAATGATGCAGAGAATACTGCCAATCTACTTGATTTTGATTCATCTCTACCTACAGGTGAGATAACCGAAAATAAACATTATAAAGCATTGACAAGTGTTGAGTTTGAACCTGATGTGAATACAAACTATTTAAGAATATTTGGTGGAATTGATTCAATTACACAAAATCATTTTTCAGGATCTATTGATAATCTTGAAATAAGATTGGCAAAAGATAGAGATGGTAAGAGTGATATATTTACTGATAAATATTTTACTGATGATTATTCAATGGGTAATTATAATGGTGAGTTTTATTTATCATTCTTAGCTAGATGGCAAAGTTTACCAGTTTGGGAAAATACAAATATATCGGCATCTAATACTTTAAGACCGATAATTCCACAAACTGCTTTCAATAATAGATATATAGAGTCACCACCACCAACAACTGAAAGCTTTCAAAGATATATTTTAGCTGCTTCACAATCTTTTTGGAGACCAGTTGGAATAGATGGTCAGACAGGATTAAATCAAAATCAAGCTACTGATTCAACATATTGGGAAATACAAAGTGGTAGTTCACAATATTCTAGTGGTTCTAAATTGGAAGGATTCGATGATTTAACTCCATATTTAGCATATGGTGATGGAACTATATTACCAACGGGTGAATTATTTAGACTTTATCACATAACATCGTCTGAACAATTTGCTCCCGTAACATCATCTTTTATAACTGATGTTAGAGTTTTTAAACAAGATGAAATTTATAATAAGGCATACTCAACAACTACAAGTAGTATTTCCGATGTTATTTGGTTTACGAATTTGTATTCAACATCGTCACAATTAGTACAAGATTGGTATTCATCATCATTGGCTAAGGCTATAGAGTATGATAAAAACAATGTACATACATTGACTAACAACATACCTCGACATTTTATTGATGAAGATACCTCTAATAACTTAAAATTATTTTTATCTTTGTTGGCTGAAAATTATGATAGTATTAAATATTATATTGATAATTATTCTAACTTTAATTCTAAAGATTATTCCGATGTAGAAGGAATACCAAACAATGTAATTGAATTAATTGGAGATAATTATGGTTGGAATTTTTTAAATCCAAATCAACTTCAAAACTTATTACAATATTATGTAGGTGAAGAAACTGCAAACATTAGTTATAAAGATTTAACTTATAAAATATGGAAAAATATACTTAATAATTTAAATTATATTTACAAATCCAAGGGAACAGAAAAATCCATCAGAGCTTTAATAAATGCATTTGGATTACCTCCAGATGTAATAACAGTAAATGACACTGGTATATCAAGTGAACAACAAGTTCAATCTTCTCCTGGTATCATACCATTAACAACTTCTCAAGGTATTAGAAATTATCCTGGAAATATATCATTTCAAGAAAAAAATACTATACATCAATTTTTTAATTGGTCATCAAATATGGGGGGAAATAAACCGAGAGCATTACAAAGTGATTGGAATACTTCTAAAACAGGATTATCACAAGCAGTAGAATTTATATTTTCATCAAAATCAGGAAGTAGTACTGAATATTTAATTAGATCTAAAGCTAGTTCTTCTGCAACATTAAACCATCCTGAAATGTCAGATTTAAAAGATTTGTGGAGTTTAAATTTAGTACCATCACAATCATCGACAGTTAGTGCTTCATTAATGTTGCAGATAAATAGTTCTAATACAGGAAGTGGATTAATTACAGGTAGTGCTATATCCATGAGTACAGACTTTTTCCCAATAAGATATAAACCTGAAGAAGATGTTAAGTATTGGAATGTATTAGTTCAACGGGCAGAAACAGGTTCGAAACACATATATGAAATACATTTAGCAAATAGAGTTGATGACACCATAAAATATTATTGGACTGGTTCAATGACTGCTAGTAACTCTGATTACATGTCACCAACATTGAGTGGTAGTTATGTTAGAGAAAATTTTGTAGGTACAGGTTCAGTACCACCAACATCAGGTTCTAATTTAATAATTGGACCTTGGCATGGTAGTTTGGGTGAATTTAGAGTATGGAAAGAGCCTATAACAGGTTCTGATTTCTTAATGCATACTTTTAATTGGAATAGTGTTGTAAATAGAAAATCGACAGATGATTTATATGGATTTGAAAAACTAACCTATAGATATAATTTTAAAGGTGATTATAAAAATAAAAATATAACACCAGTAATTCAAGATGTTGTTAACAATGATAAAGGATCTTTTTCAATACTTGCTCCAGCTGTTCGTTGGCAGAATAGTAGAATTTCTTTTGTCAAAAAGAAAACAACCGATTTTATTTTTAATGCTAGAAATATAAGTAATAATAATCAAATAAATACTAAAAAATCTTTAATAGTAGATGAAACTAAAAATCTAAAACCTGGTGGTTTAAGTTCAAATGAAAGTAATTTAATAAATATAGGTTTTGAAGATGATTACAAATCAAAACAAAGATTTTCTAAAAAAGTAGTAAATATTAATATTTCTGCAAACACAAGAATAAATGAATTGTTTAACAATTATTTATCAGATATTGATGGTGGTGCTTTACTTGCAAAATCAAATGAATATGATGAACAATATCAAGATTTAAAAGATTTAAAAACAAAAATTGTAAATTTACAAACAAAAGAATTTACAGATATAAATAAATATTACTCTAAAGTTAACAAATTAATACCTCCTACTTTTTGGCAGATATTGAGTGATAATTTACCTGTTGGAACAGACATACAAAAATCATTTGTATATGAAAATACTATTTTAGATAGAAACAAAACTCCATTGGAAAGAGATCCAGAATTAATTTCAGATGGAGATAAATGGTTAGGTGGTGTCAATATATATAACTTTGAAGATAATATAGTACTAAATGATGAAATTGGGTTTACCGGTGAAATTAAAAAACCTAAAATAAGTTTTATAAAATTATATTCAGATGAACCTGATACAGGTGGATATCTTGATGATATAGCGTCAGATATAACAATTAGTAGTCAATTTCATGTTGATTATGATACCACTATAGAAGAGTTTGGAGATTTGATAAAAGATAGTAGTGAATTTTTAAATTATTACGATTTTGAACTAGAAATACATAAAGATTTTATCAAAAAAGATGCAATTTTTAATCAAATTTATGAATTTGAAATAGATATGAAACCAAGTATGGAAGCATCTAAAGCAATTAGTTTTCTTGATACAGAGTTAACTTTAGGTGATTTTATTGATGTAAAATCAAAAAAAGAAAATGTATTATCGACAACTTTAGAAGATTTTCAAAAAGATTTCACAAAATCTAACTTTATTTCACAATACATATCAAATGTTTTAAGTAAAACTGATGAAATATTTATAGGAACAAAAAGTAGTTTTATAATTAATTTAATACCAGCAACGGTTCGAATAACTGATGAATTACAATTAGAAACACAAGGTAATATCGTAACACCTTATATTTCACAACAATTATTTTTATCAGATGATATAATACCTATAAATGGTATTACATCAAACCCAATAGATACACTTGAAAATATAGTTTTATCTAGTCTTGTTAATTTAGATGATAGTATTTTGAAAAAAACTTTATCTTCAACTTTAGAAACTTTATCTGAAAATTTAAATTTTGAAAAATCATCTTATGAATTAACTTCGGTAATTAAAGCTTCTACTATAGTTAAATCATCGATATATAATTTAATATCAACTATAAATAATACAAATTATTTAGTAAATAATTCTATAAAATTAAATTCTAATTTAAGTTTATCTGGAAATAGTGGAAACAATTATATTACTTTAGATTCTATTTCTAAATCACCTGATGTAAGTGCTAAATCTCAAGACTCAATTGAACCTGATTCTATTATTATGTCAATTGTACAAGGTTTAGAGGGGGATATAAATAATGATTATGATGCAGAATCAATTAATTTATCAGCAACATTTGCAAAAACAACAGGTTCTTTTGAAAGTGTCTTTGTTCCAGATGAAGGATTAGAAACATATACAGCTGCATATAATACATCTGGTCAATTTCAACAACAACCAAAAGGTTCAACTGGTGATATAAACGAATCTATAAATGATGTTTTTGGTGGAGTTAATTTTGACTTTAGTAATTATTTAGATAGAAATAATGATACTAATAAAATATTAAGAGCCATATCTATGACAAATGGTTCTGAACTTTCAGGTTCTAATAGTTTAGGAGGTGAGGATATTTCTTACACTATTGGTGATACAGAAAAAGTTTGGACACGAGAAAGAACTAAGAGAAAAATGACGGTAAAATACGAAGGTGGTGTAACAATAGACAATATAGAAGATTTTGTTGAAAGGGAGTTTGATATAACTAATCCAAATAATTTTTCACATCAACAAGTAAAACTGGATGGGACTAAAATTGGTAGAACTACTCAAATACGTACTTTTGATTTTTGGGATGGTGGAGCAGGTTTTTGGGATGAAACTGATTTTACATGGGATGATGCATTTGGAGATATATTCTATCCATTAAATCATTACATCTATACTGCAAACACAGATTTTGTAAATCATTTAGATAAGGGAACATTAAATGATGGTTCAGATCCAAACCAAACTGATCCAATTGATAGAACACCTGATGAAAATAAAAAGGGTGCAATTTGGGTAACAACAGTGGATGATGGTAAGTCAGGAACCAGAATTAAAGTGGTAAAAGACAATTAATAAATAAAAAAATAAATTATTTTTTACATATCTTTATATTTATATTTGAAGAAATAAATAAGTTATTAATATAAAAAACACAATTTCTAAAATGATAGAGATTTCAAGAAATAATTAGGAGATATTCAAATGGGATTTCAAAATAAAACCGGATCAGTAACTGTCACAGCTAAGATGACAGATCTTGGAAAAAGAAATTTGCTAACAGACCCTAGTAGGTTTACGATTACAAAATTTGCAGCTTTAGACGATGAAGTAGATTATAGTCTTTGGAATCCGACAGCGGCAAATGGTGATACGGATTATGGTAAGGCTATCGAGTCTTTACCTACTTTAGAGCCTGTCTCTAGTAATATTTTTCAAGCAAAATATGCTTTAATTAAGGATATGGAAAGAACTTCACAAAGAATGCCTATCTTTACATTAAATCCAACATCTGTTAATCTACAGTATATTGATTCTATAACTCAAGTTCATGTTTTGATTCAAAATGTAGATGAACCTATGATTAGAGTTATATTATTAGATAATACTAAAGCTGATATAACAGCACCAGGAGCTAACATGATAGATGTTAATCCATTAGTGGTACAAAACTTCATTGGACAATCTGGATTCACATATGCTAAGGCATTTGAATGTCCAACTAATTCTACAATTGAAGTTATGGCAAAAAGAAACGAAAACAATTTTAATGTTGAGACAAAGATGATAATAATTGGTACATCGACAAATGCAAGAGCTGAAGTTCCAATTACTATACAACCAAATACAACAATTGAGACTTAATATAGAGGGAGATAACTAAATGGCTACAATATTTAAAAATCTGACAGATGGAGACGTGTTCACGGATACAACCAAGGTTGTAACTGGTTTATTTAGTGGAACTGGTACTTTAGCTGGAACTAGTATGTATACTGCGTCCTTGAGTGCTTCTAACAAAAGTTACTATTATGAAATTCAAGATGGTGCAGCAACAACATCTACTGCATATTTTGATGTATCTTGGGGAAGTCACAATGGATATGGTAAAGCAGGAACTTATAATGAAGCGGAAGCTACATATAAACAAATGGTAAATGTATTTTTAGATGATCCTCATTTAAAATTTACATTTTCAGATGTTTCAGGAAGTGATACAGGAACAGAAGAAACTGAAATATATATCATGAGTGTAAATACAGCACATCTAAAAGATAGAATTGCACAAAAATTCACACTTGAATTGGGTGGATTTAATAGTGCTGGTACAGGTGTCGTTAAAAGAAAATTCACAAACTATACAGCAAGTCGTTATCCTTCTATTGCTGGTGATTATTACAAAATAGTTAGTGGAGCTACTGGTGTACCTGTAACTGATTCAAATGGAATTACAACTGTTGGACACTTCTGGCCAAACTTGGGTACGATGATATTTTCAGCTACTCACATGTCGGCTAGTATTCCTGGAGCTAAAACAGCTGGAGGATTAGTTAGTGGTAGTAGTGATACAAACCAAAAAGGTAGTGGTTTAGCACCTAACCTAGCTGCAAATGCAAATGTAGATCACGCTTATAAATTCTTTTCAGCGTTTCGTTCTGGTTCAATAGTAATGCAAAATGAACAAGACTTAAACCAAACAACTTACTATTGTAGAATGTTTCATCATGAATATAACTTTAGTTCTAATCCAACATTCTTAGTAAGTGGTTCTGCACTTGGTGATATTAAACCTGAATTTGTAGGAGATCCAGTTACATTCGTAACCGGTGTTGGTTTGTATAATTCATTTGGTGAATTAATAGCAGTGGCTAAATTAAATCAACCTCAAAGAAAAAACTACAATACAGAGTTGACAATAGCTGCTAAACTTGATGGATAGGTTAGAATGTGTATAAACGATTCAAACCCGAAGACATTCAGTACGTTCAACAGAATGTAAGTGCAAAAATAACATTAGATGGTAATAGTGGTGGCGTAAAAACCACCACATATCATTCTGAATCCTTAAATGAACACACAAAAAGTTATTACAATTCAATAAATCAACTTTTTTATAAACGTCATGATCATGGCGGAAATTCAGTATTTACAGGGAGAGGTGTTTATTATTCATATTCGGAAGATAGATATGATAAAAAACAATTTAAGAATAAATTTCCTGATAGAGGTGTTATGTTTAGTATTTCTTCAAGTAAATATGGAAGAAGTATAAAACCAGGAACATTTAATCTTACAGATACATCAACAGGTTCTATAAATATTATAGATGATGGTAATGGTAATTTATATCCTACAAATGCGACACTATCTCAAAGTGGTGTGACTTCTATATCATCATCAGATAATTATGTTGGTAATATTTTTTATGAACATGGAATAGCAGTAATAACAGAAACAGGTTCTTGGAGTGCAGGTTGTCACTACACAAGTAGTGGTCAAAGTTATGCGATGTCTTTTAATAATATGAAAACAATTGATACACTAAAATTTAAATGTGAAATTGAACCCTCAGAATTTAATATGACAATGAATCCAACTATATTAAGTTCTTCTAATGCAATATCAAGATCTTCTTTTAATGATTCAAGACAATATGGTAATTTTTCATATGAAGGAGATGGTGG
>MDTA01046235.1_pt1 | contig 11431 bp, 10 predicted proteins | sample 811151 | NCBI WGS metagenome assembly MDTA01 (sample SAMN05326648, study PRJNA326480) | marine metagenome | isolation source: seawater | place: Indian Ocean: South | collected 2010 | reverse complement strand
TTAGTAAATCTTTAATCCTAGGTGATTCTTCTGTAAGGTCTATTTGCTTACATTTACCAAGTTTAAGTTCTCTTTTACCTCCCGTATCAGTATCTTGACAATCAGGTGTTAATAGTTTTACTGTTAATCCATATTTCTTAAACAAATCATAAAAAAGATAATACATTCGATGAATACATGGTGTTATCTTCCAATTTATAAATTTACTTAAATATGTTGACGTTTTTAATAATGACCCAGATTTTTTTCCATAACCAATTGAACTTGTAATTTCAAAAACTATTTCTATGTAATCAAATAATAACAAAAAAATTTTTGATAAATCATTTAAATTATATTTTTTAGTTTCACTGTCAAGTTCAGTATTTAACTTTATTAATTCATTATTCAAATCTTCTGTAAGGTCTTTTATACTTTTTACACATGTTTGTATATCTTTCTTTTCAAATCCAGAATTTAAGATTATACCTTTTTCAACTGTTTTTAACAACATATTTATGATAAATGTAACACGAGTTCCTAATTGGCTTTTAACTAAATCTTTTACATCAATCTTATCATGTGAATTTATACCTAAATTATTAATAGTTTGTTTTAATGTTTCTTTCATAGGTTGAGTTAATTCATTATCAATTGTAATTTGTGATAAAATATTTTTCCAATATTCTCCATGTACTCCTATCATTCTGCATATTAGTGTTTTTGATACACTATTCCTGTCACATTCTTGAATATACTCTTGTATCGTCTTAACAGTAGTTATTTCACATTTTTGTTTAGTTGTCATATTTGTGATATATATGAATAAAATAAATCAATACTTTATTCCTATACTAACTAAAACTTGAATCGCCACCATTACCACCAAAATCGGATACACCAAAATCACCACCTCCAAAATTATTAGAATCATTGTTATCAAAGAAACTAGTATGATTATGAGAATGATGAAATAATTCATCTGCCGCAACACCCAACGCAAAACCTCCAGCTACTGACCTGGTATTATTTGGTGTTGAAATCGGATTTGTTGTATAAACTGGTTGGGGATATGCTGTATACCGATTAAGTGGTGGAGGTGTAGCGACAGCGCCAGGTTGTACAGGAACTGCTGTAGGTAAAAATGGTTCTTTATAATTACTATTCCTCTCACAACAATTCATTTTTTTTGAACAATATGGAATCAAACAAACAAGTAAAAGTAATAACCACAATAAATCTTTCCAATTAAAATTATCCACAATGTCAAATGTTTGTGTATTAATCCAATATTTTGAATTTGTTGATGTAATCATATTTATTTTTAAAAAATAGTCTGAACCACACGTCGCTGTATCGCTAACTTTCCATGCAAAAGTCCTGACATCTTTTTTAGTCTGACCAATATTAGTTACAAATTTACTATTATGATATAAATCAATAGAAACCTCAGATAATGTCAGATTAGTTCTCCATGTAATTGTTTGAGTTGAACCTTGAAATACCGCAGAATCAGGTTGTTGAATAATTTCAATATCAGTAGATAAAACACTTCCAAGAAGTAAAACTATAATATTTACGCAATGCATTTTATTATTATTAAGCGTAAGTCTTTAATTATCAAATTTATTTAGATATTTACTTAATATTTGTTTAAAATTATAGTTAATAATATAACATAAAATATATGTCTTCTGCTGTGAGGATAATTGTTACAAAAATACCTAATTATTCAGTTAAAAATACTTTAAATACTGACATTGTTGCTAATTTTATAAAATTACAAAATAGTCTTACTTGCACCGCTTCACAATTTCCTGGATTCATTGAATCTAATAGTTATTGGAAAACTAATAATGTTAAAGATAGCATTTACCCTATTATTAACTCATCTTTATGGGAAAGTGAAAATGACTGGAAATTTTGGTATGAATCACTTGAAAGAAAACAAATTCTAAATCATAAAGGTGATATATGTAAAAACATTAATGTTGATATTTGCAGGAGACGCACACATTTTAACGAAACACCTCTATTGTGATTATAATATTAAACATATATATATGATTAAAGAAAAACCTGTGATTAATATGAATGGTGGTTATCCAAAAACTTACGCAGATAATGCCACGAATAGAAAACTTGATAGAGTTGGAAAACCTATTGTTAGAAAAACATCATCAAAAACATCTACTAAAAAAGAATGCCCTCCAGGAAAGGTACTTAGTCCAAAAGGCAGGTGTGTAAAGGATAGAACCAAAGTAGCACCATCTAAAAAAGAATGCCCTCCAGGAAAGGTACTTAGTCCAAAAGGCAGGTGTGTAAAGGATAGGTCTAAAGTACAACAAAAAACAAGTTCAGATAGTACTAACAACCTGTGTATTGAATGCTTAACTCTTAAAATAGGAGATTATGATAATTATGGCTTGAATGGAACATATGTTAAATGTTTAGAATTTTCAAAATCTGGTAAAAAATGGGTTGAGCCTAATAAAAAATTAGGATTCCGTTCGGAGTATATTACCACAGAACAAACTAAAAAGCATAAAAAAAATTATAAAAAATATACTGAAAAAACTTTAGCAGATAATAAGAAAAACCTTGCTCAATGGAAAAAAAAGAATCAAAGAAAAAGTATACACGAATGGGATGCTGAAATATATATATTATCTAAAGAAATATATATTCTTAATCAATCTGCACTTGAATCAGAAACAATTTGTAAAAACGAAGGGAATTTATCATTTAAACCAAAAGAAATACCACGTTCCAATAACAAAATTATGACAGACCAATTATCTAAAGAATCTTGTGTATACTGTAAATTAGGAGAACCTAATAAACTTATTTTCAGAAAATCAGATAAAAAATGGTATATACAAGACCTTCATAAATCAACAAGATGTTATCGTTATGACATAACAAGCTCTTACTTTTATAAACCAAATGATGGTGGTTTACCAGAAGACGTATTATTCCATACTAAAGTGACCAACCAAATTAATCCTCCAGAAAATAACTATGGTTCTTATGGATTTATTGCAAATAAGGTAGAATGTTTAAAAGAACCTTCAAGATTACTAGATAAACTTAATTTAATATGGGATAACTACGAAGCTGGTAAATTAACCAGAAAAGAACATAAACAATATATAGATAATACATGGAAACTTTGGATCAATGAACCATATGACCTAGAAGGTTTTGAACTTAAACATAAGAAAAGAAAAAAAACTTTAACCTGGGCACCCGGTGTAGTCAGTCCACCAGATTCACGTGTCAAACTTCATAGAAAAGCCCGTAAATTATCTGATGAAGCCTTAAGCTAAATGTATAGATTGGCTATATAATTTTTAATTATGTGGAGGTTGAAAATTTGATTTAATTTATTTAATGATTAAATTGATTAAATCATCATGCTTATCTCTATTGAAGGCAACATTGGTACTGGTAAAACTACTCTCATGCGCTACATAAAAGATTTGTATGGTGAAAATAGTAAAGTAGTATTTATTGAAGAACCTGTAGATTTGTGGCTTCAACTTAAATCAAGTGATGGAGAAAACATTCTAGAAAAATTCTACAAAGATAAGTCAAGGTGGTCTTATTCATTTCAAATGCATGCCTTTATTACACGAGCTCAAGAAATCATGAAACAAGACCAACACAAGATAATTATCATTGAGCGGTCTGTACTAACCGACAGAAACGTATTTGCCAAATTGCTTGCTGAAACAAATAATATCACTGATATGGAATGGAAATTGTATGATGAATGGTTTAACTGGCTTACTGTAAAATTTAAAGAAATTTTGCCTCAACTATATGTATATATTCGTGCTGACACAAATACATCATATCAGCGTATGCTTAAAAGAAACCGAAAAGAAGAGTGTGCTGTAGATTTTGAGTATATTAAACAAGTTAAACAGAAACACGACGATTGGCTTCTTAATGAAACATCTGTTCCAGTAGTAACAATAGATGTTAATAATGATTTTGTAGAATCAGATGAATTTAGGAATAATATTCTTCAATCTATAAGTGATATTATTAATTCTCAAATTGAGTCTCTTCCAAAATCACCATCTGAATCTTCTTTGGAAGAATTGGTTGAAATGTCAAGGTGTTAAATATTTATATAAATTTGATATAATTTTGATATTAATTTATTTTTATATGTATTACAGATGTCATCAACACGTATAGAAATCATTTTGGGATGTATGTATTCTGGAAAATCAACAGAACTTATTCGAAGATGTACCCGGTATAAAGCAATAGGAAAAAAAATATTGCTAGTAAATCATTCATTAGATGTAAGAACTGGAGATAGTGTTATGACACATAGAAAAGAAACCTTAGATGCGGTAAAAACAAATAATTTGGTAAGTCTGATTGAAACTGATGAATTTAAAAAATGTGATATAGTTGGTGTTGATGAAGGTCAATTCTTTGATGACCTGTTGCAATTCGTACAGCAAGCTGAAATACATAATAAAATTATTATAATTTCTGGTCTTGATGGTGATTCTGAAAGAAAACCATTTGGACAAATATTAGATTGTATACCTTACTGTGATGAAGTAATTAAACTTAATGCAATGGATATGGTAGATAAAGATGGGACACCTGGTATTTTTACTAAACGTGTCTCAGAAAAAAAGGACAGAATTTTGGTGGGAACAACTGATTGCTTTATAGCTGTTTCAAGAAAAAATTATCTTGAAATTGATAACTAAATTTAAATTTTTTTGTATAATCTTAAAAAGTATTAGATATATATACCATTATAATGCCTCTTGTTCGACAAAGAAAAAAAGATCGCAAGGCAAGTAAAGATATAGAAAATAATGTTGAAATTAATCAAAATGCATTAGAAAACGAATGTAGTGTAAAAGAACCTGAAATTAAAAAAATTTTAGGAGATAAAACAAAATCTTCAATCAAAAAAAAACAAAAAATAACTAAAAAACGTAGAAATGATAATAAATATGATAGAGTTTACAATGAATTTATTATTTAATAGAGAGATTAGTATTAAATAACCAATTTTATCACCTTATATGCAAATAGTAATGCCATCCCAAGACAAATAGTTAAATAATAAATGTTTGGGTATGTTAGAATTTTTGAGATAAGATTATTAAGAAGCAAAAGATAGTTTTGAACCAATATGTTAAGGACTAATAAACATGCTAATGCTATATTATTAATTACAAATAAATACATAAAAATAATGTAATCGTGTAGCATTCAATTATAATTAAGGTCATAATCCTTAGATTAATTTAATCTGTCTAAAATAATGTGTATATAATAAATATTTATTTTATTCAGTAAATACTTAGAATCTAATTATTATAACTTGCTAAGTAAATAAAAAGTTTTAATATTATAAGATGGAATATAATTTATTAACAGTTAACAATATTACAAAGTTATGTAATACAAAAATTTATGTGTTTAAGGATGAACCTATTGCTATGCAATGGTATAATTTTCAACTTAATTGGTTAATAAATAAATTAGATATAGTTAGTGACCCTATGTCTCTGATAGCTCAGCGCACAAAATCACTGAACGAATCTTCTGATACAGATTTAACAATGTATAATAGTTTAACAAATACTCATATATTCAACTTTTTAAAAACTAAATTTAAAGATAACTACAAATTTGAAAATATTAATGGCTTAAATTGTCACCATATTAATATACCTAAAGAAGTATACAATGATATCGATGATGAAGAACTATTAAAATATGGATTTTATTCATCTGATAGAAATACAATCAATGATATTAAAAATGAGGGTTATTTTGGTGGATTTAGTAATTTTACTACATCATTAAGCACAAATAATACGGAAGTAAGCGTAAAATTAATAGATAGCGAAGATGAAATATTATATAATTCTCAAAAACCAGAAGTTTATAGTTCTAATTTCCCTTTCCCAGATAGTTTAGTTAATGTTAGTTCAAAAAATAAAGAAAGTCGTGATAATAAAAGTGATGATGAAGTCGTTGTTATTCAAGATAAAATAAATAAAGAATGTATTAAAGGTGTTTTCAAATGGAAAAATAATAGTTGTTATGCAGATTCTATAATAATGATGTTATTTAGAAGAATTTACAACAATAGTAATGGATTGCTTTCTGATACTATTAAAACACCACTATTATTTGATGAACATTCTATTTCTGATGATATGTGTAAAACTGCTGGTAACCGAACTAAAAATATAAATAATATAATAACCGAATTAAATAAATTATTAAATCAAATTGATAATAATAAGGTATTACAAATTGAAAGCTTTCTGAATAAAATGGATAAATGCGTAAGTGGAAATGAAAAATTTGGTAATAAAGCAACTCAGTCTCCAAGTGATTTTTTAAGTAAATTGATAAACATAATTTATAATGGTAAACTTAGTGAGTTGAGTCAGTATAAGGTAGATTCAGAAGATATGTCGCGTGTAGTTGATATAATTGAAAAAACTGATAAAATAAATTGGGCGCATCAAAGTGATAGTATAGAGAAAATAGAAAAAATACTAACTGACGAAGGGTCGCAAATTCAAATAATTGAACATCAATTTTTAGATATAAAACAAAAATTAAATACTTCACTGCTTTATGCTGAAGATTTGGATGTTGTAATATTAAAACCATATGAATCACTTGACACTGAAATTAATAAAAAAATTAATGATATTTATAGTTATAATGTAGAAGAAAAATATGCAGAACATTTTTTACATAATATTGAAACCAATGGAATGTCAATTAGAAATTTTTTTCATCAAATCCAAATATTGAAAAGTACAAATGATGAAGGCAGTATGGAATATCTCAAAGATCAAAATGATAAATTTATTGTAGAAGAATCAATAATAACAGAGAATGCAAGTGATGTATTTATATTTATTAACAGAAATAGTTCCTTTGGTACTAATAATTTGAAATCAATTAATAGATTAAAAATATATCCGGAAGAAAATATAGATATAAATGGTGTCACTTTTGAATTATCTGGAATAACATATATGCCTCAAACCAATCATTTTGCGTGTTTATTTAAATGTAATAATGCATATTATACTTATGATGATTTACGCCATGATAAATGGTTAGAATTAATTGGAACAATTGAGGATGTAGTATCCAATAATCATATCTGCAATACAAGCAGTATTTATTACTATACTAAAGTTATATCATAATAAATAACATATTATAACTTATTTATTTTGATAATTAACATATTTTTTTATAATTTGGCTACCTAGTTTAGAGGTAATTTTAACCTTCCTATTTGTTTTTGGATTAGTTATATAATCATACTTGCTATTGCCACCTCCCATTGAAAATTGCTGAGTTTGTTCAGGTTCATGGTCTTCTTCATGTTGAAATTCTAATGTGGTCAAATATTGTTGATTATCTTCATTTTCTATATTAATAATAGACATATCTCTTATAACCTGCATCAATGCAATAGCTATTACACTATCTTTTCCAACAAATGCCTTTGTAAATTTATAAAATAGTTTTAAAAATCTTATAATTTTTTCTTGAGAGAATATTTTATCTATTTTTTCAACGAGTTCAATATTAAATTTGTTAAAGGGGCAAAGATAGTGGGTTATTACTTTCATTAAATTACATGGTCCATCAGAAACACCACATGATGGAGATACTGCTTCGGGTAAAAGACTTCTTAATAGAGCTGGATTGGGACCAGGTTGACATACCATATCCCCATCATTAAGTTGCCATATACAGCCTCTTATACCTTCACATTGTTCTTTATGTTTTGTACCATTCCAAGGGTCAGCTTCATCTTCGTATTCATTATAATTGTTGCATTTTTCCTTAAGTTTTTCGTAATTTTCTTCTATTTTATCCGTTTCTTCGATTAGTTTATCATTCTTATTTTTATATCCATCATAAAGTTCATCAATACCTTTTTTTACAATATTCGTATATTCAGATTTTGCTTGGTCCTGTGTTAAACCTTCATTGGTTATTTTTTTCCATTCTCTCCATTCTACAAGACCCACAGTCATTCCACGTTTTTCGGGAGATTTGCCATTTTTAATTAAATTAGATAAAGCTCTAAGTCTGGATCTGTCAGATTTTAAAATGCCAGTGTGCAAATCTGATACAGCGTGCCAGAGACCCCTATTTAATTTTTTTCCATCAACAGTAGGCCGATACAACATGAAATTTAAAGCTTTTTTATAATCAAAATCTTTTAATAATTTTTCAAGAATTTCTACTGTATCTGTATAAAAATGGCCACCTAATTGCACTATTTGATGAATAGGCTCGAATATTTCTACATACATTTTAAATATTTTTTTTAAATTTTTTGCATATTGTTTCACTTGTTGAACACTTTTTTTATTATTTTGTATTTTACCACCACCTGCTTTTACACCAGGAGGTAACATTAAAGATGTAAGGTCATTACCCCAATTAATACTACTTGATATACCTTTACTGTCACCTGACATTCTTTCTGCAACATTTACTAAAGTATCAAGTGGAATAAAACTATTAACATCCAGCCCACTGTCACTACAAGCAAGTTCTTTTAATCGTATCATTGATTCACAAGGTACTCTACTTTTCATAAGACGTTTAATAAAATTAGATATATACAGCGCAGACCTTACATTATTAATCATAGCTGCAGAAAAATTATTTGCTAAATCTTGTAGTTGTAATATAGGCGTTGGTAAAGCGTAGGGGTCATAAGCTTGAACCGAGTGAAGATTTGGTTTAGCTCCCGACATTAATATTAATATATATTAATTTAATAATTTGAAATTTTTTATTTAAAGAACGAGTTATATTAAAGAATATTTACATATCAATTATATTATGTCTGAACAAGAAAAAAATAACGATAATGATATTTCTATAAAAATACCTAAAAAGCGAGGGCGAAAACCTAAAAGTGAAACACTAAAACAAACTGATAACAGTGATACATCCGAAATTCTAAAAAAAGAAGTAAAGGTACCTAAAAAAAGAGGTAGAAAGCCAAAAATCAAAACTGAAGAAGAAAATAAACCAAAGGTACTACAAAAACGTGGCCGTAAGCCCAAAGTAAAAGACCCAAACGAACCAGAGAAGATTCCTAAAAAACGCGGACGAAAGCCTAAAGATAAGGCTATTGTACCAATTACATCTAATATCAATACCGAAAGTGATAATATAATAATTCATCTACCTATTAATACTTCTTCTATTCCTAAAAATATGGATGATGAATTATTGACATATAACCCAAGTATTAATGATCCACTCCCTTATGAAGATTCAAATAAAATTGAAAATGTTCAATTTATAAGTCAGAAAAACAATATCAATAGTAAAGAACTTACGGGCGAAGGGCCGGTTCCATCAACTGAATATTGTGCCTATCCATTTGATGAAAAACAAAAATCTATTTTTGAAGTCCTTGATGATGAAAGCATAGATAATAATGAAACTAAAATTGAAAATAATAATAAATTAGATGAAGAATATGAAATTAATCATATCGATTCTTGGTATAATGAAAATTCTACCACTGAGAATTCTAACTCAGAAATTAATGATATAATGGATCACATTAAAATACAACGAAATAATGAAAAAGAAAATTTTTCTTGTAAATTAAATAAACACAATGTCGAAAACTGTTTAATACAATTTAAAGAAACTAATAAGACACTGCGCTGGCCATCGTCTACAACAATTCATTGTTGGTGGTGTAGTCATTGTTTTGAAGGCCCACCATGTGCATTACCGTGTGACTATAAAGATAAAATATTTAAAGTTTATGGAGTATTTTGTTCACCAGAATGTGCAGCAGCATATAACTTTGATGACATTCATACTGGTTATGATTTATGGGAACGGTATTCCTTATTAAACTTTTTATACAGAAAAATTTATAGTAACAATAACATTAAAATAAAAATTGCACCACCAAGACAAACATTAAAAATTTTTGGAGGACATTTATCTATTAATGAGTTTAGAGTTAATAATACAAATTATAATAATACTTATAAATTAGTAATACCGCCAATGGTATCAATTATACCTGTTCAGGAATTAACTAATATAGATAATGGATATTCATCTGTCACGGATAAAAAATATTTTATCGAAAAAGATAAGTTAAATGATAAATCAAGTAACCTTAGATTAAAACGAAATAAGCCTTTCAATTCGAGTAAAAACACACTCGAAAAATGTATGTTACTTTCTAATGTTTCTAATGGCAGTGATAAATTATCTCAAAGCGAGTATTCATCTAATGCAGTATACTAATACAATTATGTGTTTTTTTTTAAAAAATAAAATAATGTTAATATTAAAATGGATAATATTAAGGTTATTCACGTAGAAAATTTCGACATAAATAAAAAATTTGTAATATCAGTAGATTGTAAAATTAACTACAAATTATATAGTATTGAAGTTCTACAACAATTATTTAAAACACAAGTAAGTGATGTTATTGATAAAAATTCACTTAAATCAGATGAACTAATAATATTAGTAAATTATGATGATATAAATCCTAAAAATATTTCCATGAAAAAAATTAAAAGCATAATAAATCTAATGTGTAATGAATTCCCCTACATTTTGCATAAATGTATATTCTATAATATTAACGCATCATTTACAGCTTTTATAAAGTTAATAAAAATCTTCTTAGATAGAGAAACTGCAAAAAAAATAATTACTAAAAAGGAAGTCAGTCTTGAAATATCTAAACTTAAACTTGATAGTCTGCAAGATATAAGTTAATCGCATTTTCCAAATTACCCTGTGCTAAATTAAGTGACATTAATACCAATTTTTCATCAGTAAATCCCATTGAAATCATTCTATCAAATTCTTCTTTGTATTTATCACTGACATTATTAGTGTCAGATACAGATATATTGTTATAGCTTTCCACTTGACCCGAAGAAATTACATTACTTGATAAATTAAATATATTATTAATTGAATTATTAGATAAGTTATTAATAATACTAACCACTTCCGATAAATCATCATTAACTGAAACTAAATCAGGTAATGAATCTGCATTATTTTCTGTACTATTAATTACACTTGTATTATTTTCAGATGGCCCGTCTTCACTAATATTATGACTTATGCTTTCATTTTCATCTTCCTGATTATTATCACCACTTCCATCTTCATCAACACCTTCATTTTCATCAACACCTTCATTTTCATCTTCCTGAGTATTATCACCACTTGTATTATCATCACTATCATTTTCACAATATTCGTTATCGCTTTTAGCTTCATCGCATTCATCGATGGTTATAGTTGATGTACCTTGTGTTACGGTATTGTTGATATTTTCTGGTTGTACGCTATTTTGTGATACACCTTCTTCATATACTGAAAATGTATATGGTGT
>MDTA01092273.1_pt1 | contig 11433 bp, 10 predicted proteins | sample 811151 | NCBI WGS metagenome assembly MDTA01 (sample SAMN05326648, study PRJNA326480) | marine metagenome | isolation source: seawater | place: Indian Ocean: South | collected 2010 | reverse complement strand
TTCTAGTGAAAATAAGGAAGACTTATTAACTGCATCCTTTTTGGCTGGAACTGCAATAATGAATTCAGAGGTAGGAGTTACTCATGTTCTCTCATATGGCTTAAGTTTTCTTTTTGGAGTTCCTCATGGCAAAGCAAATGCTATTATTTTTTCAAAATTGAAAGAAGTTTATGGTGAGCCTGTAGATACTTTTACAAAAATGTTAAAGAAAAATTCTATTAAACTCCCTGAGAACTTGGCAAGAGATATGTCAGAAAAAGACTTTTTAAAAATGTATGAGATTGGAAAAAAAATGGAAAATCCTTTGAGGCATATATTTGGTAATAATTGGATATCAAAATTTTCTGAAGATTTTGCTTTGGATATTTATAAAAGAATTTAAAGACTGAATTATTTTATTCATTTTCTGAAAAGTGTATTCTGTTCAAATAAATAAAAGTAGACGAGAAAATGAATTTTAAGGCAGTAATTCCAGCAAGAGGTGGAAGCAAGGGAATCAAAAAGAAAAACCTTGTTAATTTTAATGGAAAACCACTTATTTACTGGACAGTAGAGCATGCTAGGGAAAGTAAAAAAATAGATGATTTTTTTATCTCTTCTGAAGATGATGAAATATTAAGTTATGCAAAAAAATTAGGAGTAAAAACTCATGAAAGAAGCAAAAAACTATCAAGCGACAGCTCCACAACTTTAGATTTACTTATTAACTTGAATAGTAATCCAGAACTTGTATCAGATAATTATGTAATTCTGCAACCTACTTCTCCCTTGCGACAAAAAAATATTATTGATAAGTGTATTGACGAATTCATAGATAAAAAATATGACTGTCTGGCTACTGGATTTGTTTGTAAAAATTATGAATGGGGGAAAACAAAAAACACTGGTCGACAAAAACTAAAAGGATGGTTTTACGATGATGGAAACATATATATCTTATCAAAGAAACTAATTGATTTAGGCAAATGGTATGATAAAAATTCAGGAAAATATTTACAAACTTTTCCTTGGACTAACGAAATTGATACACACTCAGATTTAAGAGTCATGGAATATATTGTAAAAAATTTAAAAGACTTCTTATGATTAAATGAAATATTTAGTAATTGAGAATTTCATTGATGAGAATTTGTGTAACAATCTCGTTTCTTCAGCAAAAAATCTTGAAAGCGAATTATTTTCCGAAAATATAATTCACAACGGGAGGAATTTTATAAGTTGTACCTCCGAAGATTTTTTGAAATTAAAGAATTCAAATAACTCTTGGAGAGATTTTTCTTCATTTTTAGAAAGTAAAGATTTTACCAGGTTTGCATTTTCAAAGCTGAATTTAAAAATTGATTCTTATGAATTTATAAATCTGTACAAATCTAAAGATTTACTTTCATTTCTAAAAAATAAAAAAAGATATAACGCCCAAAACATAAATAATCTTTCATCAAAAAGGATTCTCTGGTTTTTGCTTCTTAGATTCATACAAAGAATGTTCTTAAGTCTGAGGTTGGTAAAATACTTTTTTTTAAATAAAAATCCTTTAGAGCTTTTATTTGATTTTTCAATTGCCCAAAACGGTTATTCTCTCCCAATACATAGAGATACGGACGCAAGAATAATAATTTTCTTAATATATTTAAATGATGTGACTGAAGGTTCTATTGGAGGAAATTTTAACCTTTTTAAACTCAAAGAAAATAAAGGTTTCTTTCCAAAAAATCCTAATCCTTTAGATTGTGATTTAGTTGAATCTATTTCGCCTAAGACTGGGCGAGCAATATTTATTGATGGATCAATGGATAGCTATCACTCTGTAGATAAAATGATAGATCATAATGAAAAAAGATATTTTATATATGGTTCCTTTACATCCCTTTTAAAAAAAAATGATTTAATTGATTATAAAAAAACTGAAAAATACGATACAGAATTCAACCTTTATGAATAGCTATAGTAAATTTTCTGAAATCTCAGAGAAAAAATTTCTTGCAATAGTGCTCATCCCCTTTGGAGAAAAATGTATTGAGTCTACGAAGAATTCTTCTTCGGAAGGAATCAACTTAAAGTTATCTACATAGCTAAGGTTATACTTATCAGCTAATTTTCTAGTTATAAGGTTTTCTTTCTCAATTCCGGATCTAATTTTTAGGTGTACTTCAGAACCTTTAATCTCATCATATAGAAAATGAGCATACGAAGATAAAACAACATCTATTTCACTCTGAATACAAATTTTAATTATGTGTTCAATATTTCTTTTGTAAATATCCAAGCCATCAAAATTAGCACTGTAATTAGGAGTGTTTTGCGAAATTGCATCTCCCAGGGTTACTCTAGGATTCCAATTTTTAAAAATTGATAAGGCGATAATATTATATATAGCCAAAGGTATATCAGGAATATATCTATTTTTTTTAAATTTCGAAAATTCAAATGCAAAGTTTCTTCTGCTATGAGAGTAATCGTTTTGGAAGTTGGGAGTTAGATAACTAGGTATATCATTATGAGCATGATAGATAATGATAATATCAGGACTATAGGAAAATACTTTTAGTAAAAAATTTATAAGAATTTCTGCTGAGGTCCAGCCCCCAAAACCGCAATTTATTACTTTTATGTTTTTTTTTGGATATTCAAGAGAAAATAATTTTTCTAACTCCAAAGGATAACTTGATACTTCATCATTATATTTAATGTAATTTCCAGTAGTGGAGGCTCCTAAACATATTATTCTTTTTTCATTTTCTGGTTTTGGTAAAATTATATTTCTTGAACCATCCAAACCGTCCATAAACCCTTCATTATTAGTCCTCAAAATTGGGAATTTAAATTTCATATCTTTATTAAGGGGGTAAAAAACTGACATTTCCTTTTGACCTATTGAATTCTTTTTATATACAGCAGTTAGAAAAGGGTGAGGAATGTGATACAAATCCTCCAATTTAATCTTTTTTATAAGTTGATATTTTTTTTTCTTTAACAATCTATAGGTGAATCTGAAAAGAAATTCACAAGAAAGAATTATTAAAAGGTTAAATATGAATAATATTAATGTTTTATTTTGAAGAGATAAGTTTTCGGCAGTTAGGTATTTAAATAAAGTAAAATTTGCAAAACTAAAAAAAATTATCATTGCAAACAAAAGAAGTGGCATAAATCTCCTAATATTTTTTAAATTAAATTTTTCTTGGAGACTTTTTAACATCTACCTAAGCTCACCAAAGAGGATATTTGTCGTCAGGTGTTTCTTGAAGTTCTTCCTTTTCTGTATTTTTTTTTGTTACCTTTTCAGAATCTACATTGAAATTTTCAGTGTAATCATCTAAAAGGGAGTCATATTCACCTAGTTTAATTTTTAATACATCTTTCCCTAAAATAAAATTTATTAACGCTTTTGGCAAAATATAAAAAAAATATAAAAAATATAAATAAATTTTTATAATTAAACCTCTCATTATCTAGTCCAATTCAAACTCTTTACGCCAATCAGTGTCTTCTATAATCTTTTTTTGTTCTTTTTTAGTTAAAAGATAGTTTCCTAAAACAAGGTAATCAATTTCTGTTCGCATAAAACAAGTATATGCATCTTCTAAACTACATACTATTGGTTCTCCTCTTACATTAAACGAAGTGTTTATAATTACAGGATATTTTGATAAAGAATAAAAATCACTTATTAAACTGTGGTAGAAATGATTAGTTTGCTTAGATACGGTTTGAAGTCTTGCGGAATAATCTACATGAGTAACTGCAGGAATTTCAGATCGTTCTATTTTTAACAAGTCTAAACCTTTTATATCATCGTTTTTGTTATTTTTGGTTTTAATATTTTCATTTACCTCGGTTGTTATCAACATGTAAGGACTTTTGTGTTCTTTTGATATTTTAAAAAACTTATGAGCTTCTTCTTCAATAACGCTTGGAGCAAAAGGTCTAAAGGATTCTCGATACTTAATTCTAAGATTCATGTCTTTCTGCATTTTTGGATCCCTGGGGTCGCCAATAATACTTCTATTTCCTAAAGCTCTAGGTCCAAATTCCATCTTCCCCCTAAACAAACCAATAATTTTTTTTTGATTTAATAAATTTGCTATTTTTTTTGATAATTCATTATCAGCTAATTTTTCAGCTTTGAGATTATTTTTATTTAAAAAATTATTTATATCCTCGTTTGAATATTCTGGACCTAAATATGATCCTTTTTGAAAATTTTCTATTGGTATACGTTTATTATTTTTTACATCAAACCAGTTGTGGAGAGCGCACCCTAAAGAATTTCCAGCATCCCCAGATGCAGGCTGTATGAAAATATCTTCAAACAAACCACTTCTCAAGACCTTTCCATTAGCAACACAATTTAATGCAACTCCGCCTGCTAAACATAAATATTTAGACTTTGTAAGTTCTTTAGTAGTTATCGCTAATTTCATGACAATTTTTTCAGTAACTTCTTGAATAGATCTAGCAATATCCATATCTTTTTGTCTTATTTCTGATTCAGGTTTTCGAGGATCTCCGCCAAAAAGGTTATTAAATTTCTCATTAATCATTTTCTTGCCTGTAGCAAAATCAAAATAACTCATATCTAGCTGAAAAGAACCATCATCTTTAATATGGATTAAATTATTTTCTATTGTTTCAACGTATTTTGGTTTTCCATAAGGAGCTAGACCCATTAATTTATATTCTCCAAAATTTACCTTAAAACCAGCATAGTAAGTGAAAGCTGAATACAAAAGACCTAAAGAATGAGGATATTTTAACTCTTTGAGCATTTTTACTTTATTTTGCTTGCCTAATGATATTGAGGCTGTTGCATATTCTCCTACTCCATCAATCGTTAAAATTCCAGCTTCTTCGAAAGGGGAAGGAAAAAAAGCTGATGATGCATGAGAAAGGTGATGATCGATGAAGGAAATCTTGTTTCTATAATTCAAATTTTTTTTAATGTAAGAGGGTATCTCTCTCTTCCAATCCAAAAATGAACCTATTGATTCTCTAAAGTTATCAAATCCTCTTGGAGCAAAAGATGTAAAATTATCAATTAATCTAGAATATTTTTTATAAGGATTTTCGTAATAAATAATTTCTTCTATGTCATTTATAGACAATTCTAATTTTTCCAAACAAAAATTTAAGGCTTTGAAAGGAAAGTTTGGGTCAGCTTTTTTACGAGAAAATCTTTCTTCCTGAGCAGCAAAAATTATTTCTCCATCTTTGAGTAAAGTGATGGCACTGTCATGATAGAAGGCCGAAATTCCAAGCAAATACAATTTTAAACTCTTTTTTTGGTTTACTATACAGTTCAGTTTTTTTCTATACAATCCATTTACTATGAATGATAGGGGCTTAATTTATATTCCTTCTAATGGCTTATGGACGGAGAGAGATCATCAAAGATATGGCCTAGATTTCTTTGAGGAGAAAAAAGTTGATTGTCTTGTTATTACAACATTAAATCAAAAAAAACACTTTGATTACCTCTTAAGTTCGAACAATAAAAAAGAAATAAAACACTTTCTTAAAGATAAAAAGAGTATCAACGTAATTATCTTAGGCGGGTGTCATTTTTTTAAACAATTTTGGCTTTTAAAGTTTTTAAAAGAAAATAAATTACCATGGTCATTACAGTTATTTAATACAATACCTGAAACATATAATTTAAACAGACCCTTAGTTTTTCAAATTAAGAAAACTATAAAAATAATACTCAATAGAATTGCTATAAAAATCTTTAATATTGGATATCCTAAAGTTATTTTTACTTCTTCAAAAAAATCGGAATTAACAAATTTTGTATTTTATAACTTTGAAGCTTCCTATGTAGAAATTCCTGACGAAGGTTATAGTAATTTAATATTTGATATGGGAAGCATAACTAAGGATATTACGGATATATCAAAAAAAAATTATTCAATTGAAGATATAAAAGATAGTTTGATTTTTATCGATGAGGGAGGAACAAATCACCCTGACCAATATGTTGTAAAAAAATATGATGGATTTTTTGGAGAAGATTATTATGACGAGGTTGTAAAATCTTTAAAAAAAATATCATCTATGTTATCCAAGAAGGTTTTTGTTGCAGCTCACCCGAGCTCAAATTATAAAAATGATAGATTCGGAGATATACCTATTTTCGAAGGCCTTACTTTAGAATTGATAAAAAACTGTTCAATGTCAGTAGTCCATAAGAGCACTGCATTGAATCTATCAGTACTTTTCAAAAAACCTATACTTTTTTTGTCTTCTAAATTTTCGTCAAGCAAATACTTAAAAAATCAATTAAAACTTGCTCATATATTTGGAAAGACTCCTGTAACATATGAGCATCTTTCAAAAAACTATTCATTAGAAAGAGCAATTGCTTATCCGAAAGATTTCAAATTTTATAGGGACTATCTAAATAAAACCTCTTTCAATAAACAATCTCATGAAATAATCTACGAGAATCTTTGGAAAGAAAATGATAATTACTAACAATCTTGATAAATACATAATCAACTATCCTTTTGAAGCTACAGAAGCTTTAAAAAAAATTGAGGAAAATTCTATTGGGGGCCTTGTAGTAACAAGACAAAATAAGCTTTACGGAACAATTACTGATGGAGATATTAGAAGAGGGTTAATGAAGACCGGTGAAAGATTATCAGTAGACGACTGTATAAATCTTAATCCTCAAAAAAGCTTTACTACAGATAAAGAAGTCTTAAACCAAATTTTTCTGAAGGGAGCAGTTAATTTTATACCCGTTCTAAACGATTTTTATGAAGTAAAGTCAATTTCTATCTATAAAGATATTCCTTTCAAGATTGGAAAAATTGAAATCTCTAATAAAGAGAGTTGTAAATTTATAGCGGAAATAGGTAATAACCATAATGGCGACATTAACTTAGCTAAGGAAATGATAGAAAGCGCAAAAGAAGTTGGAGCAGATATTGTGAAATTCCAAATGCGCCAAATGGACAACATTTATAGTAAAAAAAGAAACTCTCAAGATTTAGGAGTTGAATATACTCTAGACTTATTAAGTAAAAACCAGCTTTCTAATGAAGAGCTTTTTGAAATTTTTGATTATGCAGATTCTCTGGGAGTTCTTCCACTCTGTACTCCATGGGATGAAGAAAGCGCAAACCTTCTTTTAAATTATGGTATCAAAGCATTTAAAGTAGCATCAGCTGATTTAACAAATCATCCTTTAATAAAACATATTTCGGAAATGAGATTGCCTATAATTTTATCGACTGGGATGTCTCTAGAGTCAGAAATAAAAGAGTCAAAAAGTATTTTGGAAGAAAGCGGATCACAATTCATGTTCTTACATTGTAACTCCACTTATCCTGCTCCCTTCAAGGACCTAAATTTAAAATATATTAAGAAATTAGAGAAAATAACAAACAATGTTGTTGGCTATTCAAGTCATGAAAGGGGTTATTCAGCCGTTTTAGCAGCTATAACTTTAGGGGCAAAACTAATTGAAAAACATTTTACCTTCGATAAATCAATGGAAGGGGTAGATCATAAAGTGAGTTTATTGCCTGAAGAATTTAAGGAAATGAAAAAAAGAGCTCTTGAAGTTGAATCATCATTAGGAATGGGAGATGATCGGTCTTTGTCACAAGGGGAGGTTATTAATAGAGAAAATCTATCTAAAAGTATTTTTAGTTCAAAAAAAATAAAAAAAGGAGAAATCTTCAGTAAAAATAACGTCTTTCTAATGTCTCCGGGATCTGGCATGCAACCAAATAAATTGACTTCTCTTTTAGGGAAAACTAGTACAAGAGATATTGAAAGTGAATCTATTATTTATGAGACTGACTTTAATCCAAAAACAAATTTAAGTTATGACTTCTCTTTTAACAGACCATGGGGATATCCAGTAAGGTATCATGATATAAATGCTTTATATGAAATTTCAGAACCTAGGTTGCTAGAGATTCATTTAAGTTATAGTGATCTTAAAATAAATTTAAATGAACACTTAAAAAATGTGTTTTCTTCTGAACTTGTAATTCATGCACCTGAGTTATTTGAATCCGACTTTGTTTTAGATTTATCTTCGAATGATAAGAATATTTTAGATAGATCTATAAAATATTCAGAAAGAGTTATAAGCCATTCTCTTGAGGTACTAAAGTATTTTCCAAATACAAAAAAACCAAAGATTATTTTTAATGTTGGAGGTTTCAGCGAGAAAGGGTTCCTCTCGAAGAAACAAGTAGATGAAAAGTACAGTATTTTTGCAGAAGCTTACAAATCTATAGATACAAGTCAAATTCAATTTTTACCTCAGTCTATGCCACCTTTCCCTTGGCATTTTGGAGGACAACAATTTCACAATCTTTTCAATGACTCAAAAAACATAAAAAAGATATGTGATCTTCTTGAATTAAAAATTTGTTTGGATATCTCTCATGCAAATATGTATACATCCTATAAAGAAATAAGTCTTTCCGATTATGTTAAGGAAGTATCTCCCTACATTAGCCATATGCACCTATCAGATAGCATAGGAACAGATGGCGAGGGTATTCAAATAGGAGAAGGAGATATTAACTGGCAAGAGATTTTAAAAATACTTGATGAACAATCTCCAAATTCTTCTTTCATACCTGAAGTATGGCAAAGTCACAAAAATTCTGGAGAGGGAATTTGGGTCGCATTGAATAGATTGAATAATATTTGGAAATAGCTTGGTGAAAGAGGTTTTTGCAAATGAATGGCTTGGCATAAATTTCAAAGAAGTTACAAAAATCTCAAATAAAGAACTACCAGATAAGTCTTTTTATGAAAGTTTTTATTCATGTTTATTTAAAAAATATGACTCTATTGAAAATCTTCCTGAGATTTGGATTCAAGAAAAACGAAAATCTTCAGAATATTTATTAAATATCCTTAAACATCACTCAGCAAAAAAGGTTCTTAGCATCGGATCTGGTTTGAGAGTAATTGAAAACTTTATTGCCATAACCGATCCTTCTATAAAACTTTATTGTGAAGATATTGGTTCATTACACAATGACTTTATCAAAGATCATAAAAATGTAATTCCTTTATCTTTTAAAGATATTGGAAATTATAGTTATGACTTGGTTTACATAAATAATGTTGATTATGCTTTAACAGATAAAGTTTATTTTGAGTTATTAAAAAAGCTTAAAAACTTGAACTTTGGTTTTATCTTTATGTCTGATATTTTTCTTCAAGAAAAAATGACTTTACGAAATCATATAGGGCATAAATTAAAAAAACTTTTAGGCTGGCAATTATGGGGTTACGTCAGAAAATTAAATGAACATAAGAAAATTTTTCATGAAGTTGGTTTAATTGTATTAAATGAAGGAGAAGATGAGAGGGGAAGGCAATATTTTCTTATGACAAAATGAACAATTCTATGAAAGTATATTCAAATAGTTGGTTAAATATTAAATTTAGCACTTTTTGCCAAGTTTCAAATAAAAAATTGCCCAATAAAAAATTTTACGATGAATTTTATAAAACAGCCTTTAAGAAATATAAGTCTATAGATAATTTTCCCTCATATTGGCTTGAAGAGAAAAAAATAGACTCTATTGATTTAAATGAGATTATAAAAAAAAATAAATTTAAAAATGTTTTAAGTTTAGCTTCTGGTTTAGGGGTAGTAGAAAACAATTTATCAAAATTAAATCCCGAGCTGAACATTTATTGTAACGATCTATCAGATTTTGTGTCTTGGAATTTTAATAATTCTTCAAGAGTTAAGCATATAAACTTAGATGATTATTTTGATTTTGATTTTGATATTATTTACGTAAATGGATTAGATTATGCTTTAAATGATCATGATTACATGTTTTTTTTAACACAACTTTCTAGATTCAAGTCAAAATTAATTATGATATCTTGCGTTGTTTTTCCTGAAAATCTTAGTCCTAAAAACAAAATAGGACATTTTCTTAAAGGTCTTTTTGGCTGGCAATTTTGGGGGAAATTAAGAAGTGAGAAATTGCATTTAAATTTCTTTAAAGAATCCAATCTAGAAGTTCTTAAAAAAGGTAAAACCTCAAGTATTGAGGCAAATTTTTTTCTCTTAAAAAAAAATGATTAGACTCTCTAAATCCTGCATTTCCCAAAAGGATAAATTGGCTGTCAAGAAAATTCTGGATAAGGAATTTTTAGGCATGGGACCAGAGACAAAAAAATTTGAGTCAAAGTTAGAAAAATTCTTTGGAAGAGATGTTATATGTACTGCAAACGGCACATCAGCTCTTCAGATAGCTCTTCAAAGCCTAGGTTTTAAAAATGGAACAGAAGTTTTGGTTCCAAGCATTACTTATCTAGCATCTTATCAAGCTATAACAGCAGCTGGATTTGTACCAATTTCCTGCGATGTTAATCTCAACAACGGGAATATCTGTTTAGACAGTTTAAAAAAAAATGTTTCAAAAAAAACAAAAGTTGTTATGCCTGTGCATTTTGTAGGAGATCCAGTAGGCCTCCAAAAAATTTATTCCTTTGCCAAAAAAAATAAATTAAGAGTAATTGAGGATGCTGCTCATGCATTCGGTTCATATCTTGGTAAAAAGAAAATAGGAAGTTTTGGAGATATTTCTTGTTTTAGTTTTGATGGAATAAAAAATATTACATCAGGGGAAGGTGGGGCAATAGTCTCAAATGATGAAGAAATTATAAAAAAAGCTCGAGATCTAAGGACTCTTGGAGTCATTGGAGATAGTATTAATAGATATCAGAAAAAAAGAACCTGGAGCTTTGACGTCAAAGAACAAGGTTGGAGATATCATATGAGCGACCTTAACGCTGCTTTGGGAATTTCTCAATTTGAAAGGTTTTCAAAAATCTCAAAAAAAAGACAGTCACTTGCGAAACAATATGACAACATACTCAGAAAAATAAAAGAAATTAAAATCTTTAAAAGAAACTATAACCAAATAGTACCTCACATTTATCCAATTATTCTCAAAAATCCTGAATCAAGAAAAGAGATAATGGAATTCCTAAAAGAAAAAGAGATTGAAACCGGAATACATTATTATCCGAATCACCTTCTCTCTTTTTTTAAAAAATCAATGAGAAATAATTTACCAAATGCCGAAAAAATATTTCCTTCTCTTTTAACTCTTCCTCTACATCCAGATCTTTCTATTAAAGATATAAATTATATTTGTCTCAATATTAAAAAATTCTATAAAAAATGAGAATTTTAGTTTCAGGGAATATGGGTTATGTTGGGTCTGTTCTAGTTCCATATTTAAGAAAGGTCTACCCAAAATCCTATATTGTCGGCTTAGATATCGGTTATTTTTCAGAGACAGTTATCGATAATTCTAATCCTGAAGATTTTCTAGATGATCAAATTATTCTGGATATAAGAGATATAACTAAATCTTATTTAATTGGTTTTGATACAGTGATTAATTTAGCAGCAGTTAGCAATGA
>MDTA01143108.1_pt1 | contig 11434 bp, 20 predicted proteins | sample 811151 | NCBI WGS metagenome assembly MDTA01 (sample SAMN05326648, study PRJNA326480) | marine metagenome | isolation source: seawater | place: Indian Ocean: South | collected 2010 | reverse complement strand
TCCAAGTGGGTAATCTTCAAAGTGATATTCTGCACTATTACTATTCATTATTTTCTCCTATGTTGTTATTAAGTAATTCTTCCTGCGTAGTTTGTCTTTGATATGCCATTGCATAATCAAAAGGATTAATACCGACAAGCTTGTTATCAATAACCCTGTGTTCTCCTCTCCACCTAGAACCAAATTTTGCCAATGATGTTTCCTTAGTAAGAGTAACCATTGCTTCCTTAACACAATGTCTACAATATTCTGTAGAATGACTACCCGCTTCTTTACCATATGGATTTGCTTTAATAAGATAAAAGTCCCAGTAGTCTGACATTTTATTACAACCTAAACAAACTTTATTAACATCAAGACCTGCATCTTTAAACTTTCTCTTTCTTACAGGACTTTGTTTATGAAACTTATTCATACAAGGATTGCATGTAGATTGTAAACCACCAGACATTCCTCTAGCTCTGGCAAAAAATTCTCTTGATTTAGTTATTTTACAGGCACTACATTTTTTCTCAGACCAAGTATTTGCAGGGTCATAGTTTTCTTTTCTTTTTAAATAAGCATTCTTAACTGTTTGTCTATTGCAATCATTACAAGAATTACCTAAACCAGAAGCATTGACACTTGACTTAGGAAAGTCTTCTCGCTTAACCATTGCATGACACCTAACACATTTTCTTTCTGGCCTAAAAAGTTTATTTTTTGCTTTAACCTTTTTGGCTTTACGATACATGTAGCCAATCTCTTTATTTCTGTTAGACCAGTAAGCTACATAATTTCTTGTTGTTCCGTTATATTCATAAATAGTTTCTGGAGATAACATAAATTTTTCTTTCATCTCTTTGAAAACTTTTTTAAGTAACTCCATGTCTGGCTCTGTTCCATACATTCTATCCATTCTGTCTTGGCCAAACTCTCCACCAGTAGCTTTGTTATATACAAGTCTTATAGCTTCTCTTGTTGCGTTATAAACATCACCCCATTGTTGCATTGTTTTGTCTGGGAACATCATGACTAGCATTGCTAAGGTATCAGCGTCCGGTAATTTTCTATGTCTTATGCCATGTTCTGGACAGACTCGTTGTCTATAATAAACATCTTCTTCGTTTCTTATTGGGTCATGTAACCAATCACAATCTATCCAATAATACTTTTTGATTTCTTCTAATTCTTCTGGAGTGAAAGCTTTTGAGCTTGTTCTTCCCATATTGTTCTCCTTGTTTAATCTAATAATCTGTAAGATTAGATTGTCTATTTGAGTTTGTCAAGTTATTACTTAAAAAACCTTTTATTTTTTATTTTGTGTTGTACAATTGAATAAGATGAGAGAACAATTAAATACTATTGAAGAACCAATTAGCTTCTTCTTTAATAACCATAAGGTTGATATTCATATATCAGCTGATGGAATTATGTACGAAGCTGATGTGTATAGATTGCTCGGCGGTAATGACGAGGTAAGTGACTACGCATATATAGACACTTTACTTGCTGCAGAACCACAACAGGTAGCTGAAATGTCTAGACAGTTCATACTTAAAAAAATAACCCTGTAACCTTTTGTCTTAGACTTTGGTCTAAGGGATATGGAAAACAAGAGAGGTTTTATATGATAGCTAGTTGTATGATATTTCTGGCCTCATTTGGTATCACCACTGACATAAACCACACAACACTTACTAAGCTTATGGAGTGTCGTGACAACATCCCAGCAGATATGTTTGACCACGTACCTCTATATGTAGAATTTTTTGATGAAGAAAACTTATATACGGCCTTAAGAATTGGTTGGTGTGAATCCAGAGGTAAATCAAATGCTTTTAGAAAAGAAGATAATGATTCGGGTATTATGCAATTCATACCTAATACATGGAACTGGATAGCAGAGAACTACGATATACCAATGTTTGATGAGTGGGTAATCATGAGGTTTGATAGGCCTTATACTGAGCAAAAAACATACGCTACAGATTTTGGTTTTTCACATTTGAAAGTACAATATTCTCCATATTGGAATATAAAAGCTTCATCACATTTAGCAGAAGATATATATAAAAGAACAACTTGGAGAGATTGGAACTCTAGCAAGTGGTGTTGGGGTGACGCCGATAAGTGGGAGAAAACGTGGAGACTACAAGAAAGTTGGTAAGATATGGAAGATGAAAGTAAAGAATATTTTTGCGACGATTATGGTTGGGACGATTTAGACGATGAGCTATAGGCCTTTACCTATTGAAGTTACAATTAAAATGTCAGACATAGAAGGCATGGGTTTATTTTCTACTTGTGCAATTGAAGAGGGAACTAATCTTGGTATGACTCACTACAAAGCAAGTGAGGTAGATGAAATAATTAGAACACCACTTGGCGGTTTTATAAATCATAGTGAAGAATCTAATTGTGAATTGGTTGGTATTGGTAAATCTAAATATTTAATAACTAAGAAAGACATTATGCCAGAAGAAGAGATAACACTTACATATACGCTTTACAAAGTAAAGGTATGATAGGATAGAGTATGGACGATAACGGAAAATATTCTTTTGACCAAGCACTTTTTATGATGTTAAAAAACGCTATTAAACAGGCGTCTTTTGAAATCATGATGGAGTCTAACGATATAGAAGAACGAGAACTATCTGATGAAGAGTGGGAAGAAGCTCTTAATGAATTGGTAGAACCTGTTGAAGAAGCGCCAGAACTTACAATAGATAGAATGCAAACTATTGTAGATGATTATAGAGAGCTAGGCCTTTTTGCAGACGCAATGAACAAGATAGGTTTTTTTAAATCGCCGGATGATGTTGTTAAGTTATTAAAACAACCAAACAATTACAGACAACAGTACATGCTTTGGGTAGAACTGGATAGGCCTAAACCAAATTCAAAAGAGTTTGATAGGTTTGGTCAAGCAGTCTGGAGCAGGGAGAAAATTTAATGAAAGTTGCAAGGTAAAATTCTTGTGACTAAGATAAGTAAACTAGACAGGAAAGAGAAACTAACAAGAGGAGGAAAGAATGGCTTGGATAAAGTCAGAACAAGCATTAGCTAGTCATCCCAAACTACATATGCTTGCAGAGGATTTGGGAATCACAATACCAGAGACAGTCGGACACTTACACTTATTATGGTGGTGGGCGTTAGATTATTGTCAAGATGGATACTTAACAAAATACAGAGGTTTTATTCCTATTGCTTCACAATGGCAGGGGGACAAAGATTTATTTATTAATAGTCTTATCAAGCATAACTGGTTAGATGAAAAGGAAGACGGAGAATTAGTTATACATGATTGGCTTGATTACACAGGAGGCCTTATTCTTGTAAGAGAAAAGGACGCTGAGCGTAAAAGAAAAGCTAGAACATCTAAGAATGCAAAAAATTCTGCAAATAAAGATGATTGGGAAGTTAACGATACACTTAATAAATCTAGTAAAACTAATAAAGCGTCCACAGGACGTCCGTCGGACATCCATAGCCCGTCCGCCGTGAGAGGAGAGGAGAAGAGAGGAGACGAGAGTAGAGTAGATGAGATTGTCGTTGCTTCTGACGAAGCAGTAGAAAGAACATCAACAAGAACTGTATTTAGTGCTCTTACTAAAGCTTTTAATTATCAATCAGATGATTTAACTACTTCTTCTAGGGGTATGTTGAATAAGGTAGCCAAAGAATTGGCAGATGTTGGTGCAACTGCGTGGGATATAGAGCAACGCATGAGAAATTATGCAATAACTTATGGGAAAAAGCCTACTCCTACTGCATTAGCTAAACATTGGACTGATATGGCTAGCCCAAATCCACAATTAGACAGTAAAAAACTAACTAAATTGCAGTCTCAAATGGCTAGTAAGAACAATTTAGATAAGTGGGTCGAAGAAAAATAATAAAAAAGATGTAACCTATTCATCAATAAATAGGTCTAAGTAATATGAAAACGAGGAGGAATATATATGGAACAGCTTCATGAGTTAAGCAGACCATTTCCAGAACAATTTATACACAAAGCACCGAAGGGTAAGTTCGGGGATTACATTCAACATTCAGTAATTAGACAAAGGTTATTAAGTGTTGTTGGCCCTTACTCACAAGAGGTTAAGCAAGTGTTAAGAGAAGTTCTAACTGATAAACAGGGTAATCAAAAAGAAGTTATTACAGGCGTAGTGCTTGCATTAACTGTAGAAATAGATGGACAACTAGTAACTGTTGAAGAAGCAGGAGATGTTGAACAACCATTTAACTGGTTTACTGATGGTGCAAGAATGAAAGACGCAATATCAGACGCAGTTAAAAGATGTGCAATGGCATTCGGTGTAGGTCTACATTTGTGGGCACAATTCGAAGGCAAGTCAGAGTACTTCTTAGATAAGCAATTAGAAAAAGGTTTATCAGTAGAAGACGCAGAAAGCAGTCAGTAATATGGAAGAAGATTATATTAATTCAATACTTTTTTATGAAAATAGAATTGAAAATAGGTATGTTGATTCTTTGAAAGAAGAAAAATAATGGAGTTAGAGGTTAAGAATAAAATATATTCTATGTCTATTGATACATTAGAAACTTTATGTTTCAATTATGACAATCTTAAAACTCTTGATGACTTTAAAAGTAAAAGCAAAATTGTTACAGAGATTGCACAAGTATTAGAAGGAATGTTTTATTTAGAAATGTTAAGTGGTGGTATAAAAGAACAATGAGCTTTCAAGGACTACAAGGTAAAACTAAATACGAAGCTATGAGAAAGAGTAAGACCTATGAAACTGGACGAGTGTGTAGTAAAGATGGTTGTACAACAGGGATAAGTATGTACAACAAGAAAGACACTTGCTTTAATCATAGTGCTAAATCATACGGCAGAGTAAGAGGTCACATTGACCCGAGGACAAGATAATGCCTAACTGGGTAGACAATAGATTAATTATTACTGCTGAAGAAAAAACTCTTAAGTCTATTAGAGATAAGATTAAGGTTAATGAAAACAATCAGCCAGAATTAGCTAAGAGCTTGTATCCAATACCAAAAGATGAAGAAGAAAACTGGTATGAATGGAACATAGCAAACTATGGTTCTAAATGGCCAGACTGTTACACAGAGGTAAGAAATCTTAATCATCATAAGCAATTGTATTTTGCTTTTGAAAGTGCTTGGGCACCATTAAGTAAACTAGCACAAAGAATAAGTGCAGATTATAAATGTAAAGTTGTACTCAAGCATTATAGTATGGACAATATGGCAGAGGGAACTTTGAAATGGGACGAAGGCCATGAATACTTTTACTTACATAGAGATATTGATTTAAAAGAGATATATCCAGAGCATATTTTACAGGAGGAAGAGGAATGAATAGAGCAGAAAGAAGAGCACGTAGGTCTAAGAAACGTGGACAATATCGTGGTCTAAAAAGATTAAGTGGTGATTCTACTTTTGGTTCAAAGGTAGGAGTTAACAGTAAGAAGAAAAAGAAATGAACCAATATAATATTCAAGTTATTGGTAATAAGAAATACATTGCTAGTAGTTTAGAACAAGCAAAGAAAATGGCAGAAAAAGATATTGAAATGATACATTATCTTTGGAATGCACAAATAAATGGTTACATGGATTTAGGCGAAGTAGGTAGTGACAATGGATAATGAACATATAGAACCAGAGTTTCCTAAATCTAATACACCAAGACAAATTAAAATAAACTATTCAATTACTGGGGAAGTTATTATCAACGACTTAGGAGATGAGTATGTTCAGTTTAAAGACAAAGAACAACAGGATAGATATGATAGAAAACATTTTATTAGTTGGTTTGAAAACAGAATTAAAACTAAAGGTTTAGAACATTTTGATTTTAATATCTCGATGAAAAGTAAAGATATGGATGAAGAGATGTGGAATGAAGTAACTAATACTAAACCTAAAGATGAGAATGAAGTTGAGGAGCCACCTTTTTAATGGAAAACATAGATAATGTTTATGTGTATGAAAGCACAGACCCAAAGCAAAAACACAATGAGCTTGCGATAACTGTGTATTTTAATGACGATGTGGAATTAGAAAAGGCCATCACCTTTTTAGGTTCTTATTTAATAGAGATGGAAAATGAATGGACAGTAGACATGTGGACTACTGTACAGGAGGAGGACTAAATACAACTGAATAGAGTTTAACTCTTTAGAATAAGGAGATATAAGTTTAGGGTGGAGTGTTTCACCTTAGGGTTCGCCTCCTTTCTCTAAGGAATTTTACTCCACCCATCTTTAATTTTTGGGGGACGATTGGTTAAGAGTTTATAAATTTACATCCATAATTTTATTAACTAACGAGGGTTCGATTCCCTCCGTCTCCACTAGCAGTTCGGTGTAGGAACGTAGAGCAGATTTACCTGTCGTAATCTGCCCTCCTTTCTGCCTACATTGATGAGTGCCGATTGGTATGCAAATAGTGGTCGGCACTTTGCTAAACTAAACTAGTAAATAGTTTGCACTACAAGGTGCATACCTTTAAAAGAGGTTTCTTGCGGGTGCATTGTGTAGTGCTGACTATCTACTCAGAACGGGGATTGCATTTGAAATTTTGCAAGGTAACCAAAGGTTCCTAGTAGAGAGATAGTCGGGACAGTTGGTTATTTGGGGCAACTCATTTAATCATGGCGAGGAGGTTTCTGGTCTGGGCAACTAAACCAGAAACAACTTGCTAATCTGTCCCACTTTTATATAATTGTTTATGCACAATATTTTTGTATATGGAACACTTCGTAGAACAGATGTTCGAAACTCAGTACTTGATAATTCAAAATTCTTAGGTAGCTATAAATCAATTCCTAAATACACAATGTATAGTCTTGGTGCTTTTCCTTGTATTGTTTTTGGTTGTAAGACTTCCATCATTGGAGAACTGTATGAGGTAGATGATTACACATTAAGTAGACTTGACTTGATTGAGGGGCACCCAAGTTTCTATACAAGAATGCCTATTGAACTTCTTGATGATAACATGGAACCTTTATCTGTCAATGCACAAGCGTACTTCATTGTGAATGACGACCCAATTAGTAAGCCAATTAAGTCTGGTGATTGGTTAGAAAGGTTCACTCCAGAAGAAGTCTAACCATTACACAAAAGCCCCTAATTAAAGGGGCATGTGTTCTTAACTGGACGGGGATGCTTCTTAGTCTAGCCACTCCTCACTAAAGAAATGAGCACTCCTATTATCAAAAATGCCATCATAACCACGCACTTGATTGATATCATACTTCTCATTCCACAGTTTTGTAGTTCCCTTAAACATTAAATACATAGGTAACCACGCAAATAAACCAGCGTAAAGAAATAAATATACTTCCACTTAAACTAATACCTCCCACTCAGTAATCTTAAACTCGTGATTACCCATCTCTTTAGGAACATTCATTCCATAATAAAAGATGTCTTCATCAGTCAAACCCATAGGCAAATCAACTTCCTCGCCATATAAGTCTTTTATACAATCGTCGCTATCAGTAATTAAACAATCACTAATAATTTCTTTGTTGTCTAAGTAATACCCAGACACTTTATATATTGTCATCACAATCTTTCTTTTGCTTGCACTACTTAGACTACCTTGTACCAGAAATAGTTACAGAAGAATTAATAAATTTATTAAGTCGGAAGCCAGAAGAAGTGTGAAGCCAGCCCCAGCCAGCTGGTAGATGGTTCCACAAAAGCCTATAAACATTGAGGTTTGTGTAGCTAAGTGAAGGCGTGATGCTGTCTGTAGATGCTGTGCTCAGGTGAAGGACAAACACTTACAACAACCAAAGTCAATAAACATAGGGTTTGTGTAATGGTGTGCTGGCACGGGGTAAAGCCAGATGAATACACAATTTAATAGGACATATATAGAGGGAAAAAAAATAGGAAAAATCTGGAGATTTCAAATGGAGTTCTCCGGTGGCGAAGTTCAGAGTCATTTTGGACAGAGCTCTCCGGCGGCGGCGTCTATAGTAATTAAACTATAATAAGGAGTACCCTATTAGATACTCCCTATATAGCTTAAGTATTAAGTATTGTTTTTACTTTGATACCACCTATCGTATAAATACCAAACACCTATAGCAAACAACCATGGTGTCGGCGTGTATACAAATAAAGCCATGAGAACCCACTTGACTGGCGTCAAGCTGAGTATTTCTGTCAAACTAATTCCTCCCTTCTATCTAGTTCAATATCTCTGTCGTTAAGTAAGTTGTGATAAGCTTCGTGTTCGAACTCATCTACTTCTCTTAACTCCCACATGTCACTAGTGAATCTTCTCTCATACTTAGATAGATACTCTAACAAGTTAGGATATCTGTCTGGCATTGATTGAATATACTCGTAGTAAGTATCAACTTGTAATGCTTCTACAAGACCACATAGTGGGTCATCATCCATATGCTTGGTGAACATATAAGTAGAATCAACAAACTCTACATTCTTAAGAAGTCTTTCGGACTTCATATTGGCATTGAAGAACCTAAGTTCTATCGTTGCACTTGGGTGTAGATTAATGAACTTGTATCTACCACCAGTAGAGTTGGTTCTTTCGATAGCTGTTTGAGCATGCTTAGATTTAACACTGTTTGAATACTGTGGCATTTCAAACCTTGCCCAACTGTTGAACTCTCTCTGACCTATAACATTCAAGAATGTTCTATATCGTTGATGGTCAACCTTTGCACTACCTAATGTTTCCATAAGGTGAAACCACAAGAACAACTGTGTATCTGTGAATGCACCTTTAGGCATATGTGTATGAAAGCCTGTCGACCTACGATGATACCCAGCATAGTCTGGAGTATATTCTTCGAACGTCAGTGGTATGGACTGCCACATTCGTAGTGTCATAGGTTGACTAACAAACTCTATGCCATTACTTAATGACCCGTCCTCCTTAGCATTCCATAACTGTACAAGCTTACCGTCATCACCTTCCGTGATGTCGTTAGTAAACTCATCATGTCTATCAATATAGTGGTGAGTCATAGCAACTTTATTGATGTCATAGATATTGTCACCGTCGTAATCATATCCTTGACCATGTCTACGCTCTACCTCTAGTTCAGTACCAATTGGTATTCCATAGTTATCTATAAAGGAAGACTCAACCTTAGTGGCACGAGTCCAACTAGGTATCATCTTCTCTTTATCTATAAAGAAATAGTTAGGTCTGTAACTATAGCTATTGATTCCGGAATTTATGTTAGTACTTATTTTGCGCATTAGTTGGGAACGCAAGTCCCCAACCAATCCGTTTTCTTCTGTCGTCATAGTTTCCTTTCTTTAAATGAAGTCTGTTGAATGGTCGCCATAATCATGTACATCATGGTCTTCATATTCAACGTCATCACTATATTCCCAATCGTCCATATCAGCGAACATGTCATTTGCATGGTCTAATATGTCTTGATGGCTTGTTATCTCAATATCACGTTCAAGCATGTCATCTACAACATCTTGAACACTGATGTCTTGAGTTCTAGTTTCTGAGTATCTAGCAGTACCATAGACAACCTCTGATTGTCTAATGTGACCACTAAGGTCTAGGCCTTCAGCAGTTAAGATTTCTATGTCTGTACTGCTTGCATTCCTATTCCAACTTGGTATAGCCAAACTACACCTCCTCTCTTGCGTTGTATGTTACAACACCATCGTCTACTAGCTCTTGTATTTCTTCAGGAGTTCTTCTATAACCATTGTGGGTAAAGAAGTACCCTTGTATTTCTCTATCACTATCTTGGTATTCATTGATTCCGAAAGGTTGAGTCTCTTCCAAATCATATTCATAACCATATTCATAGTAATGTTCCATAAGAGCATCCATTATTTCTTCCATAGTTGCATCTTCCAAATTCTCATTTTCCAATGCTTCTTCTATGTCTATCTCAATGTAACCTTGACTGGTACCAGTAACGCGTGCCCATTCTTCAATAGACACACGAAACTTTAATCCTTCGGTCTGAATCATTTGTCCAAACAAACCTTGTAAGGCTACCTTATTCCAATCAGGGATACCCATTATGACCTAATTACTTGTGATAACTCTTTACAAGGACAGTCCTTGACACAAGTTCTTTCTAGGTCTTTGATAACTGGTTTCTGACACGAGTCACATACCATTGCATCTTGTGCATTGGAAGCTTTCTCGTTCCAAGTGATTGCATAGTCCATTAGCAGTTCATCAATATGTCTGTACTGATATCCTGCAATATACATCCAATCTTCTACCATGTCACCAAAGTCTGGGTCTTCCCAAGCAATGTCAGGAATGATAGTAGAAGCAAATGGTTCGTCATACATCTCGTACCAATCTTCTATAAGCATTTCCTGTTCATCGTCGATAGGCAGTTCACAAGAGTCATCTACTCTCCTCACTACACCATCTTCTTTGTCGTACCATCCAAGAGCTTCGTCACCCCAAGCATCTACATCTGACTTCATTGAGCCACTGAGACTTGTAAGCTTCCCTTGTGTATACGACTTACCTGTGGTCATTGGTATGTGTGAAGTATTGGAATACCATACTCCCTTAACCCACTGACCATGACCTTCATTGATAATGTAGGTCTCCTTACGAAGCTTCTTGTTGGATGATAGGAACACCATCTTATTGAATGAACCAATCATCTCCCCAACAACCTCGCAGAATGCAGGGTCATCAAATGCTACTGGCTTGACATGCTGCAAGAATACTTGGTTGAAGTATCTTGTATCTGACAAGTCAGACTTAGGTGATGGATGAAACACATTAGGCAATATGCCATTGTGTGCGAACGTTGTCTCTGGGTCTACATAGAATGGATGATTGTTATCCAAACATACTGAGCCATGAGTTGCTATCCTCATGTGTATCAATATGTCATGCTTACCATGTTGTTCACATACTTCTTTGTATTTCTTCTTGAAGTCTTTCAGCTTCATAGTCTTATAGACTTGAACCTTTCCGTCTTCAATCCAACTAATACCACCACCATCTGGATTTCTCTTCCACATTTGGTTTAACGTTCCGGCTTTTATCGTCTTCCCGGCTGGTTGACTAGCGATTACACACATGTAATCTCCTTTCTGTAGCTTGTGCTACCTTTATTCATTTGTAGTTAGGGCTTGTACACGGTTATCTAACATAGCGTGATATCTAACCATGGCCATAGTCCCCTCTTCAAATGTATTGTTAATCATTGCACGAAGTCTTCGTTCACCCATTCTCTTATATATATAGTCCATATCATCGGTCTCAAGCATATAAGATAAGATGACGTTATCGACATCGTCTCTAATATCATTTATCCACTTCTGTAAACTTTCAGGTGGAGCATCTACTCCATAATCCCAAGTAAAGTTACTTGTTATATAACCTGCAAACTTATACAGAGTCTGAATAAATTGCAATATAGATAGTATTGAGTTCCTACCAGTATTACCTTG
>MDTA01138872.1_pt1 | contig 11434 bp, 7 predicted proteins | sample 811151 | NCBI WGS metagenome assembly MDTA01 (sample SAMN05326648, study PRJNA326480) | marine metagenome | isolation source: seawater | place: Indian Ocean: South | collected 2010 | reverse complement strand
GTGGATCGCAAAGAAATCCACTGTCCGGCACATCGCATTCAAAATTCATGCAGACGTAGGGAAGTGGGCAATCGTCGTCGCGACCACAAGAATCGGGCATGCACCACCCTTGCTGATTATGATCATCTTCTCGGTGTCGACAGTACTCGTTCGGCTGGCAATTATCGTTTACCGTGCAGGGGACGACCTCCCTTGTTGGCGGTGGTTGATGTCCCAAGTAGCAAAAGTCGTCTCTGCACTCAGCATGTCCATGATAAGAGCAATCGTCGGCCGAATCGCATTCAAGTCGGCAAAAGCCTTCGCTGTCTCCATTGGGATCACGCCGTTCGCAGCCAAAGCCATCGGCGCAATCATCGTCGATTTGGCATCGGGCGCACTCCAACTGAATCCGGTTGTCTTGCCAACCATCGAAGGCACACAAGAGCATCGGATCGGCACCCTGGGCACCGTCATCGTTGCACACCTGAGCACAGTGTTCGGCAAACCCGAAGTCATTCTCACGAGCACCCTCGGGTTGCTCAAAGAGAAGCAGCCGACCATCGTACTCACAAAAGCCAGCATCCCCACATTGGGCTTCTTCGAGTCGATAGAGCCTCGTGCATTGGGCATTGAAGCCATCCGCATCATTCTCCGTGGGTCGGCATTCGACCATGACGCACATGTGTGCTTCGAGGGGGCTGTCATCTTCCGGGCCGTGGCGTAAACCATCGTCCAGATTTAAATCTCCGACACATGTTGGAACAAGGGGGGGGCCTGGACCGAAGATTTCGCTGTCGGCGACTCGACAAAAGTCATTGGGTACACCGTTTTCTCCTGAGTTGCAGGCCATGGGGTAACAGCGGGTACGATCATGACCGGGAAGTTGCGTGTTCCAACCTAAAATTGCGGGTGCATCCTGAGGGGTCCAGTTTTGCACAGCCGGGTTGAAATTGTTGGCACTACACAGGCCTTGAAGATGAGCGGGTATCTCAAAGACACACTCTTGGTCAGAACCCGGAAAGTTTTGGCACACGTCATCCTGGGAGCAGGGGACACCGCCCTGGTCTTCGTTGATGATGCCGTCTTCGTTATGACAGCGCCCTAAGACCTCTAGGATGAAGTCGGGGAAGTCATCTTCGTCGCCTTCAACACGGGCACAAATCGAACGCTCAGGAAGCCGAATGCAGCGGAAGCTGTCATCCCCTTCGATCTCCTTGCATCCCTCGTCCCCGTATACATCGTCGGGGTGGCGGTCTTGTGGATTCCCGTCGTCGTCCTCCACCACATCGCACTGAATGAAGCGACAATCATCACGGCAAGGATAGTCATCACCCCCTTCTTGTTCACAGTCTTCACCGGGGTCGAGCCGATTGTTGCCACAGGTTTCAAGAACCGATCCGGCATCAACCTTTGGTGTGTTTGTACCCCCGTCGGTCGTTCCAGTTCCTGGGGAAGGGGTCACAGCCTCTGGGTCGACCTGCTGGTCCAGCGGGTTTCCTCGCCAGGGCTGATTTAACTCCACGGGTAGTCCACAGGCGGTGACGGTGCACAGAAGACAGAGGGGGGTGAACTTTGGCATTGAAGACCCGAAGTTGAAAGTTAGCCGGTAGCGATCCGGCTGGAGGAGTTTAGCAGAGTTGTGCCCCCCGGGGGAACGGGAATCCTGGGCGCACAATTCCCTGCGATTTTAACTCTCTTGAGAGGGAGGATAGTTTGTCGACAACGCACCAAAGGCTCAATGAAGCCTCGTTATATCTTCGCCTACTGGGGCGCCTCGCGGGTGGGTCGTCTCAGGCGTTGTTCGCCCGCTTCCGTCGGTGAATTTTCGAACCCAAATCGATTATAGTTCACTGATTTGGACTTGATATCCAAAGGTCCAGTCGTCGAACACATCGCGGCGGAACACGACAAACTGATAATTTGTCCCTGGCGATAGATTAACCTCCACCACGCAACTTCCTTCGTGGTTACCTTCCTGGAAGTCGAGAACAGCTCGGTGATCAGGCTCCATTAAATAGCAGGTGACGGGAAACCAGATGTGATCACCTTGTTGAGCCTGGCTTGGCGTGACCGTAATCGTTGTAAAAATGGGAGCGTCGCCCTGGAATTCAAACTTATAGACGTCTTGGTCACTCATTCCTAGAGAATCAAAAAATCGGTCACCGTGCTCCAAGTTTCGATAAACTTGATCAGCGTAGACTTCATTGGGTTGGTCATTGTCCACATTCTCTGGGCGGGTTGGGGCACACAGGTTGGGATACACGGTGCCTCCAATCTCTCCACAATGGTCTGGATTCAAGTCTCCAGCACAGCGGCTGTTGGCGCAGTACAGATGATCTTGACAATCGTTGCTGCTCCTACAGGCTGTATTCGTGACGCAGTAATCTGGGCCATGGAATCCGAATCGGTCCCGAGGAACACAGGCTTCACCTGCTCCGCATGTCTCACCAGTAATCACGAACTGGCAGCTTAGGTGTTGCTTGCACAGACCGTTGTTCCCGTCGTCATCGACGAAGCATGCTTGTCCGAGGGAGCATTCGTCATGGCGGTCACACGCCTGTCCGGCACAGACCCCGTGATCATCGTTTGCCTCCTGTCCAAGGTAGTCCACGGCAGTTCGGCAGACCTGTCTTTCATTGGCACAGTTATCGTCGTTGTTTGGGGTGCAGCGTTGGGGGGCAAGACTTTGGTAACGCTGTCGGCAAAAGTGATCGTAACGCTCATGCTGTGGCCTGTTGTTGCATGCATCCCCGTAAGCTACGCATTCACCGGAGTTCCCCAAACACGCAAATCCGCCACTGCAATCCTCATCGCTTGTGCAGCGATCCTGTCCGTTGCGTGGGGGAGTCGTACAAAGTGTACCGCCTGCGTGCTCGGGAATTTGCATACACTCCCGCATACCGACTGCAGGTCCGCAGTTTTGCCCATGTCCTTCAGGATCACAAGGGTGGTTGGCGTGGACACACTCATCCTCATCACAGACGAAGCCTAAAGGGCATGGTCGAGTGTTGATGTTGCACTGTTGGGGAAGGCAGACGCCGCCCACTGGCCCATGTTCATCCCACCACATACTGCAATGGAATCCATCTCCACACTGCTCATCTTGGTCGTCACTACAGTTTTCAATCATTGCCGGCTGTGGTCCCTCGCCCGTGCCGCCTCCGCTTCCATCGGGAGCACATTGCCGTCGGTTGTGGTCGCATCTTGCTCCAGGGCAGTCCTCGGCATTGTCGCAGGGCCGTCCGACACAGAGACGCTCGATTTCATCGCAGCGAAGGTGGTTGGGACACTCATCGTCCGCATTACAGGAGTTGGGTTGGTGGTCGTGATCGTCACCAAATGAGCAAAAGCCAAACTCATCGCCCGAGCGAATCGAGCATTGACCCATTTCTCGTCCTGGGCAGGGGTCGTTTGTTTGAGTGCACGCCAACTGGCAACGGCCAGGTTCTCCTGAACGACGCTGAAAACACCGATAGTCAGAGTTCCCGCACTCATCATCGGAGTTACAGGTCATGCAATTCAGTTGGCGACGATTCGGATCGCGCTCGCACAAGCCGAACACTTCACCACCACAACCCTCACAGGCCTCCCCCTGACAGTTTCTGCAGCGATCGTCTCGGCATGCATTCATGCACTCGTAAGGAAGCCCTAAATCGCGGCAGAGCCCCTCATTTTCGGGCGCTTGACAGAAGCCGTCGGCGTTACAGGTCGCTCCGGACAATGCAGAGGTCACTACGCAGCTTGGGGATGCGTCTAAATTGTTGATTGTACATTCTGTTAATACGAGCACGTCGCCATTGGCTCCGGTTCGCTCGTTGGTTTCTTCAACGACTTTGTCTGTCACTTGGTCGGCGCAGTACGGCTTGATTGGGACCCCTGGGAAAGCATCACGGACGAACGCTGCATAAAAGGCTTCTCCATCAGCACAGGACATCGGAACGCATTCCGCGGGGTCTTCCGAGCCAGGAAGTTCAACCCACCAACCTGGAATCATGGGTGGACTGTCGAAATCGCCATTCACCCAACAAAGTCCTTTCAGATGGTCTCCTTGGGGCCAGGTTTCCGGCAGATAAACACGACAGCGCTCACCGCGATCCTCTTGGCAATGACTGTCTTCGCCGCACCGGTGCGTGTGATCCGGGCGTTGGTTCCCGTCCGAGCCACAAAACTGGAAGTACCGGTCTTGGATTTCTTCTGGGAAGTTACTGTCGTTTTCGCCCCGACGCAGGCAGACATGCTTCCCGTCTTCATCGTCGCTCAGAAAAACACAGACAGCTTGCTCATCAAGCTGCTCGCAGAATTCATCGCCTGCTTCGTCGTGACAGCGAATGAGTTCGCAGTTGTTGGTGCAGAGGGGGTTGTCTCCGTCGACATCGCATTCTTCGCCGTTATCGAGATTACCATTGCCACACTCGTCGGGGGTGCCAGGATCCTCACTGCGACAATCCTGCTCGCAACCATCGCCATCGATGTCGTTGCCATCGTCGCATTCTTCACCGTCTTCTTTGATCCCATTGCCGCAAAGCGGTTCGGGAGGAACGGGGGGGTCGGCTTCAATGTGGCAGCGTCGATTGCATCCGTCACCATCGGTTAGATTGCCGTCATCGCATGATTCACCGGCTGCCTGGTTGAGTTGCCCGTCGCCACAGCCATCGGGGGCTTCGAAGTTCTCATCAACCAAGTTGGTACGCCAGTTGCCGTCAAACTGACTGGGCACCATGCAGGCTACCCCAAGGATGCTCCAGACGAGCAGACTGCGAAAGAAGACCGTCATGGCGAGCCCACAAACAGATTCCAGCCAGCGATCCATCCGCCGCCCGCCACCAGCAGGAGTCCAACGGGTCCCGCAATCTGGCGCATCTGAATCATGCTGGAAATTTCATTGCCTAGGTTGGTGGCTGAATCAGCATCTTGGGCTGCTTCATATTGGTTAAGTTTATCCAGCATCGCATCGTCCGTTGGGTTGATGGTGACACCCGGTGCCGCCACCACGCTGCCCGCAAGCAACAAGCCTGTTCCCACCAGAAAGCCTGGACTGCTTAGTCGGGCTCCCATCGAACCCTTTTGCTCAGCCTTTCCATCCGCCACCTTGGGTGCGTTGCCCTCTTTGGCCTCTTCGCTTTTACCTTCCTCAGCGACAGTTTCGCCCTCTGGGTCATCCTCTTCTTCCTCAACCACGCCGAAACCCTTTTCCAGAGCCTCGTTGACCAAGTCGGGAAGACCGGAGAGGAGAGCAGATTCGTCTTCGAGAACCGCATTCGCTCGAGCCAGTACTTTGGCTTCGTCGACAGCAACAATCTTGACGTTCAACAGAAACTTGCCTGCGAAACTGCCAATGCTGGAGCTGAACATGTAGGGCACGCCGAGAGCACCGCCGAGTTGGGCAATACAAGAGTCCTCCTCGCATCCAAGCGCTGCCTTTTGCTGCTCCAAATCGAGCATACTCCGCATGTCGCTGCCTGAGATGACATTCCCAAAGACACCGCTGTCGTTAATAATGCCCAGCATGTTTTCGTTCAGCATGGAGGCGACGCCTTCATCGAAACCCGCCTTGACCTCCATATCCATGACCGCCAGTCCAGGGCGCTCTTCTTCTTCTTCAACTGCGTCAGACTCTGCCGCAGCAGCCGGTTCCGCCTCTGGTTCCGCAGCCACTTTCGGTGCCGGTGCTGGCTCTGCAACAGGCGCTGGCTTCGCCTTGGCTTTGACCTTCTTCTTCTTCTTTCTCTTCTTCTTTTTGGGGCGCCGCTTCTTCCTACGGCGCTTCTTTTTGCTGCGCCGAGCAGCCACCATGGGCGCCGCATCGGCAATCAGCACAGGCGCGGTTGCGAAGGCCGGCGCAGGGCTGAGACCAGCAAAGCTGAGAAACACACTGAGCAAAATGACCAGAAGCTGTCGCATAAACTGCCCTCTCCACGGGGGGTGTAGCTGGAAAGTAGTTCTGCTTCCAGCGTTTAAGAGCGAAAGATTGCCAGTTTATTATGGGATGATTTAGCGCGTCCTTCACTCGGAGGCGAGGACGACGCCTCGGGGCGCTACTGATAGTTTTTTTAGTCGTCGCTCTCGGCCATCGATTGAGTTGACGATGGGAGCCGACGCGGCAAAATTTCTGTTACGCCCAAATAGATACAAAAAGTGGACAATGCGATCCATGTTTCCTGAGCATACAGGCGACGGTTGACCATCTGGTTCTGATTAATTGCCTGCAGCGAGTCACCGATGAAGCCGGGTGTTGCCTGATCGAAGACAACCCAGACCATATAGGAACCGTAGATGCACTGCATGACAAGGACGCAGATGATGGAGCAGTGGAGCCAGTAAGCCCATCGAGGCAATGTCCTCACAGACCGGCTTTCTCGAGCGCTTTTTGGAGACGAGCTTTGGCAAAGCCCTGGATTAATGTCCCCTTGATGTCCGTGACGGGGACACCACCTGCTTGAAGCCCTGATTTTCGCAGCTTTGCTTGAAGTTCCATGCCCGCCTTGGGATCTTTCTCGATATCCTTCGCTTGGTACCGAACTCCACGCTGATCCAGCCAGCGCTTCAGTTTGGTACAGAAACCACACCAAACGGTGGTGTAGACGATCACGCCATCGTTTGTGTTCGGGCCCGTATCACTTAAGTCTGTGTCCTTAAACTGATACCGGGAGAGCACCACAACAGGGTAACTACCATCACCTTTTGGTTCGCTGAGATCTGCAATCATGACGTATCGGTGGGCCTGGCGCTCCAGGGGACTTCGGGTCAGATCAGCGATGACGACGTCTTTGCGACAGCATGGTGGAACGTCTTGCACCCGGCTTCCGGTGGCATAGCCTTTTTCAGGATGAGCCCAACTAAAGACGAGACTGTCGCTCGTGTCCCGCACGATTGGGGGTTCCGGTGGCGGCTTTTCATCCACCGACGAGGTACTGATCGGTGATGTCGCCTTCTGGCTTACCGAAGAATCACCCTTGTCAGAGTGACAACCAAAGCAAGCGAAGAGCAGCAGTCCAGGAAGATGTCTCATGCAGGGCTCTGCAGCGCAACGGTGGGAGTCGGGTCTCCACAAATCTGTCGCAAGTGCTGGACTTGCTCTTGATCGGCGAGGACCACAAGGGCGTCGCCCGGGTCGAGTGAGTAGTCGCCCGGCGGGTTGTAGTGATACTCGTCGTTTGCCCCCCGAATCGCCAAGACCAAAGCTTGTGTTTGTTCGCGAATTCCGGTGTCCCGCAACATTTTACCCACAAGGGGGCTGTCCTGGGGCAGATGAATGTCTTCGATACGAATGTTTCGGTCGGTATCTTTGCGCATCTCATCAAGAAACGTGACGACCGCAGGGCGAACCAACTCACTGGCAATTCGCAGCCCCCCGATCATCTCAGGGGCGACAACACCATCGGCACCGGCTCGTTCCAGTTTGGAGATGCTGTCGGGCTGCACAGCCTTCGAAACGATTCGCAGTTGAGGGTTCATTTGGCGGGCTGAAACGATGATGAACAGATTGTCCTGGTCCCGACCGATCGTGGTCACCAGGCCCCGAGCCCGACGGATACCCGCCCGCTCCAAAACATCGTCATCGGTCGCATCACCCTGGATGGTGGGCGGTTGCCAGCCCCGCTCAGAACCAAGGGCAAGGACTCGGTCGAGGGGCTCGGGACGTGGGTCGATCACCACGAAAGGACTTTGATTGCTCAACAACTCGCGGGCCACATGGAAACCCGTTTGACCGACTCCGCAGAGGACGACATGTCCGCTCATATTTTCGATTGCCTTCACGGTTCTCCTTCCCCGCCAGATCCTCTGGATATCACCTTCGATAAAAAAGGCTGTGATGTTGGAAGCAAACAGGACCATTGCCCCCATGCCGCCTACGATCAGAAACATCGTGACAAGACGGATGCTTGTCAGCGTCTCCATACCTAACAGCGTCTCGCCGTACCCCACGGTACTCATCGTAATCATTGCGAAATAGACGCAGTCGAACAGCGACCAGTCTTTTCCTGCTTGGAGACCCAAACCATACAAGACGAGGGTACCGACTGTGAAAACGACAAGCGTGTAAATCCCACTAAGGAACAAACGACGTGCAGCGTGGGTGGTTAGAAGTCCTTGGTCCTGATCCGGTTGAAAGTGGGTACTCATCAGGCCCGTTCTACTCTTGAGATGCCCTTAAGGGACTTCAAACGTTGCACAATGGTCTCCAGCTTTTCAAGACTTTCAATACCAAAGCGAAACGTATGAATCGCAGTTCCATCACCCAGCACTCGACAGTTTGCTTCCGAAATATTGATGCTTAAATCCTGGAAACAGATCGAGACATTGGCGAGGATACCGGGACGGTCATCGGAAACTAAACGAACCGAGACCTGGTGCGTGACGTCGGTCTCAGTCGACCATCGTACTTCGACCATTCGCTCTGGGCTGAATTCCGTCAGCGTTTCGCATGCTAACCGGTGCACTCGAACGCCTTGACCTCGGGTGACGTAGCCAACGATCTGGTCGCCCGGGAGCGGACTGCAGCAGTTGGCGAAGCTAATCAGAACGTTGTCCAGTCCACCCACCTCCACACCACTCTTGTTTCCTTTCGGTTTTCGGCGCCCGAAGAGGCGAGCCGCAAGACTGGACGTTTGGGGACTTGCAACGGAACGAGGCGGAACTGTTTGTTGTTCGGGGAGCAATCTCTCGACGAGATTCTCCGTGGACAGTTTATTGAAGCCCACCTGCGCCAGCAGGTCATCGAGAGTGTGCCCACCCCGCCAGCGCTCAATATAATCATCCAGAGCCCCGGATTGGGAGATTGCATTGATCGAACTGCCATTCGCCTTCAACGCTCGCTCGAGGAGGTTTCGACCAATCTCGGCTGCTTCCTCTTGTTCTCGGCGGCGGATTGCAGTGCGGATTCGGGTCCGAGCACGAGAGGTGACGACAAAATCGAGCCATTCACGGTTGGGTAGGCGACGCCGATCCGTCATGACCTCGACCCGGTCTCCAGACTCTAGCGGCTTGCGTAGAGGAACCATACGCCCATTCACTTTGGCGCCCACGCAATGCAGCCCCACTTCCGTATGAACAGCAAAAGCGAAGTCGACGGGAGACGCACCTCTGGGCAGTTGGATTACATCGCCTGCGGGTGTGAAGACGAAGATTTCTTCATGGAAGAGTTCACTACGAACGGTTTCGAGGAACTCGGAGGGATCATCCACCTCCTGTTGCCATTCCCGCAGTCGATTCAACCACTCGTAAGCCAGGTCTTTGCTCGGCTGTTGGCCGCCCTCTTTATAGTGCCAGTGGGCGGCAAGGCCGCTGTCGGCAACTGCATCCATTTCCTCCGTACGAATCTGGATCTCGATCAGGCTGCCGCTGGGGCCAGCGACGGTGGTGTGAAGACTGCGATAGCCGTTCTTCTTTGGCAGGGCGATGAAGTCCTTGAAGCGTCCCGGAACCGGTCGCCAGAGGGCATGGAGGTGACCCAGAACGCCGTAACAGGCAGCGATATCAGACACGATGACCCGGAAAGCGACGGCGTCGTACACCTGCTCGAGGGAGATGCCCTTCTTCTGCATCTTCATCCAGATCGAGTAGAGGTGTTTTGCTCGTCCATAGATCTTCGTGAAGGCAAGGTCTGCTTCTTGGAGCCGTATCCGAATCGCATCCAGCGTGCCATCGACATAGAGTTGGCGTTCTGGATGGACCGCCTCCATTTGACCCAGGAGTTCGGCATATTCTTCTGGAAAGAGATAGCGGAAGCTGAGGTCCTGTAGTTCTGTTTTGACGCCATTCATCCCCAAGCGATCAGCCAGTGGGGCATAGATATCCATGGTCTCCTGGGCGATCCGCTTTTGTTTTTTGGAGGGCATGTGGTCGAGCGTACGCATGTTGTGGGTACGATCCGCCAATTTGACAACGAGGACTCTGATATCCTGCGCCATGGCAACCACCATCTTGCGGAAGTTATCGGCGGCTTTTTGTTCCGCTGAGCTAAATTCGATCTGAGAAATCTTAGTGACCCCATCCACTAAATGGCGGATTTCCACTCCGAACTGCTCTTCGATTTCCTCAAGCGTAGCATGGGTGTCCTCAACGGTGTCGTGGAGTAAGCCGGTAGCGATCGTTGCAGGGTCTAGGCCCCATTCAGCAAGGATGTATGCGACCTCCAAGGGATGATTAAGATAGGGCTCTCCTGACTTTCTTTTCTGCCCACTGTGGCATTGAGCGGAGTAGATGAATGCCACATTAACAAGATCAGCCTCTTCCGACCCTGCCGAAACGCCCATGCAGTCCGTGATATCGGTGATCCGTGGAACAGCAAATGCGTCGCTCATTCGGCCTCCAGACATGGTGAGGAATGGAGTGTTTCGACGCTTCGGTTGGCTTCGCCTTTATCGTGAGATTCGAGCGGGGTAATGGGAGAAGAGGGCATGGCGACGTGCTGTCCGATCGGTTTGAAAGTCAACCTCGGTGACCCGTTATGAATGCTCTATCAGTCATCCCAGTATGGGGTCCAATCTTCACCGGCCTCCTGGCTTGGATCTTCTTCATTGTCCCAATCATCATTGCGAAACCGACTGGTTTCGTCGTCGAGCTCCGCCAGTGGAGGGATCTCCTCGTTGCCGTGGAGTTTGATCGCCCTTGCGTGAAGTGCATCCTCGGTTTCTCGAAGTTCGTGATTTGGGATACAGCACGCCACCGGACACACCTCTTGGCAAGCTTCAGCGCCATGAAACCCGACACACTCCGTACAGAGGTTTGGGTTGATTACGTAGACAGTGTCGCCCTCACGGATGGCCTCATTTGGGCACTCTGGCTCGCAGGCGCCACAGTTGATGCAATCTTGAGTGATCATCGTTGCCATGGATGGTCTTCAATCCTCTCCTAATTATCCTTTGCGCGCACCCATTTAGTCAAGCATTTGCGCCATCGACCCACTTCAACGACGCAGACGATGGATGCCTTCCTTCAAACCATCGAGTGTTAAGGGGTACATGTCGATTAAGTCACCGATGGCTTCGATGGTTGGATGGTGCCAGTGTTGGGAAGGCTCTGGATTGAGCCAGATACATCGATCGAATCGGTCTGCGAAGGATTTGATCCAGTCGATGCCCCGTCGCCTTTCGACGCGCTCCCAGCGATCGATGCTCCAACCGGGCTGCATCAACTCCCAGGGGTGCATGCACGCATCACCGACGAAGATGACACAGGTTTCAGGATGAGACTTTTCGAGAACTTCAAAGGTGGGCTCGAATTCCCCCCGAGCCATGTTTGTGCCCAGGCGTTCATAGACACAGTTGTGGAACCAATAATTTTTGAAAGACTTGAAATGGTTTGCTTTGGAGGCTGCAGAAAATAGGCGGTCGCAAATCTGAGCGAAGGGGTCCATGGAACCACCGACATCCATGATGAGCAGAAGGCGCAGGCTGTTTCGGCGTGCCCGATCGAAGACGAGTTCGATCTCCCCAGCATTTTGGCAAGTTCT
>MDTA01202151.1_pt1 | contig 11436 bp, 12 predicted proteins | sample 811151 | NCBI WGS metagenome assembly MDTA01 (sample SAMN05326648, study PRJNA326480) | marine metagenome | isolation source: seawater | place: Indian Ocean: South | collected 2010 | reverse complement strand
AACTGTTTATGGAGATCATAAAAGATTTATTGATACTTATTTTTCTCAATTTGATGGAAAATATTTTACAGGCGATGGGTGTAAAAGAGATGAAGATGGATACTATTGGATAACGGGTAGAGTTGATGATGTAATTATTGTATCAGGGCATAATTTAGGTACAGCAGAAATTGAAAGTGCTTTTGTATCACATAAACATGTTTCTGAAGCAGCAGTGGTTGGGTATCCGCATGATGTAAAAGGTAATGGATTGTACTGTTACGTATCTCTTAAAGTTGGGGTTGATACATCTGAAGAATTAGAAGTGGAGTTAAAAAAGACTATAAGGGAAAAAATTGGTCCTATTGCAACACCTGATCATATACACGTAACATCTGGTTTACCAAAAACCAGATCCGGAAAAATTATGAGAAGAATTTTAAGAAAAATTGCGTCAAACGATTTTGAAAACTTGGGGGATACCTCAACCTTGGCAGATCCTTCAGTTGTAGATAATTTAATTGAAAACAGAAAAAATAAATAATATTTATCTGGGCTCCCAATGCTTTAAACACCTGGGCTCATATATATTTGCTGCTCCTACTTGAGTTCTCTCACCACCTTGTGTTTTTCTGTAGGTTTTTGTAGCTTCAAGACCACAAACATTGCAAAAACCATAAATTTTTAGAATTTTATCTGATAAACCTAAAAGCATAGATGAAGTTTCCCATGGTTTGCCTCTTGAGTCTTGATCAAGGCCTGCACAAACGACGTCTATGCCTTTATTTAAAATAGTCTCAACATTATTTAGAGTATCCTGTGTATCCATAAATTGAATTTCATCTAAAAACACCACATCTACATTACTCTTATCAAAAATAAATTTTTTTAAAGTGATGTCCCAGCTAGTCATTGCATAACATTCGTGACTTAAGTCATTGTGTGTTATAATTTTTTCGTTTGAATATCTGTTATCAATACTAGGCTTTATAACAATAATTTTTTTATTTTGGTGTTTAGCCCAAAGAATCCTTTTTAGTAATTCGCTTGTTTTTCCAGCAAACATTGCGCCTACAATTGTCTCAAGATTACCTCGCATAAGTCAATATATTTTACTTTTAACTTTTATTATATAACTAATTTAAATAAATAATAGATTATTTTCGAAATGATTAAAGGCGAAAGAGTTAGATTCGATATTTATAATATTTTATATTCTGTTTATAAATTTAATAAGAATTTAAATGATAAAAATATTCAGAAAATAATTAACGCAAACAAAAGAGAGGATATATCTTTATTAAATAATGTATTATTAAACTCAATGAGGTTTCATTTACATTCATCAAAAATAATAGAAAAATATGTAAAAAAAAAAATAAAAGACAAAGAAAAAATTTTGTTAGTAAGTGCTATAACGCAAATTGTTTTTTTAAACTTTAAAGAATATGCAGTTATTAATTGTAGTGTTGAAATTGCAAAAAAATTAAATATTTTTCATGGTTTTATTAATGCTTGTTTAAAAAATATATCAAAAGATAAAGAAATTTTAAGAAATATTGAAGTTAAATTTGATGATTTACCTAAGTGGTTTAAAGACAATACTAGTTCATTATCAATTATAGAAAAAGAAATTTTTTTAAGAAATTTTAATAAAGAACCCAATCTCCATATAGTTTTTAAAAGTGCAGAAAGATTAAAAAATTTTGAAAAAAAATTAATTAAAACTTCTAGTATTTCAGGTTTTTTGCCTAATAAAATCGATATAACAAAAATAAAATCTTTTATAAATGGAGATTGGTGGGTACAAGATTTTTCTTCTTTTTTTCCTATTCAAAATTTGGAAATTAATCAAAAAAATAAAAAATTTTTGGATGCTTGTGCAGCACCTGGTGGTAAATCATTTCAGCTTTTATCTAGAAATCAAAAAATAATTTTAAATGATAAAAATAATAATAGGTTAAAAATTTTAAGATCTAACTTAAAACGATTAAATTTTAATACAAAAATATTAAATAAAGACTTTAATAAGTTTGATCAAAAAGAAAAATATGATTTTATTATATTAGATGCTCCTTGTTCAGCTATAGGAACAATAAGAAAAAACCCAGAGATTTTTTTTAAAAATAAAGGGCCAAATTTTACTCAGTTAATTATGTTACAAAAAAAAATGCTTATCAAAGCTTCAAACTTATTAAATACAAATGGTTTATTACTTTACATGGTTTGCTCATTTTTGAAAAATGAAACTGAAGACCAAATAAACACATTTCTAGATTTAAGGAATGATTTTAAACTTGATAAATTTAATCTAATTAATCAACATATTAGATATTCAAAACTGGTTCAAAATAATCTTATGCTTACACTACCAAATACTATACTTAAGCATAATGTTGATGGATATTTTGCTGCATATTTAAAAAAAATAAAATGATTTTATTAATTAGAAAAGTTATTTTTATTCACATTACTTTTAGGTTTAAGCCATTTAAAAATTTATCTTTTTTGGATTTAAATTTTAAAAAAATTGATTTCACTAATTATCAATTAGTAAAATCTTTTATTTTCAAAAAAGATTTTTATACTTTAAAAGATAAAAATATTCATAGTTTTGATTTTTTAAACTTCTCTAACAAATTAGGTGGAAAAATTGGTATAAATTTATCAAAAAAATCAATATTTGGTTGGTTTAAAAAAAACAAATATAGATTAAATTTTCCATGGTCTGATGATCTTGCTGCTAAAAGATTTATAAATCTTATTTACAATTATGAGTATATTAATTCTTCATCTACAAACCTTGATAAAAAAAAATTAGACTCTATAATTTTCTACCATTTACAAAGAATATTATTTGATTTTAATTTAAAAAAAGTTGGAGATATTACCTCATCTGACGTTAAGGCTTATTTATTATCTTTGTTAATTATAAAAAGAATTAATTATAAGAAAATTGATTACATTAAGTTTATAATTGAAAACCAGGTAGACAAAATAGGAATGCACAAAAGTTATAATTTACTAGAACATTCAAAATTTATAAACAATTTAAATGAAATAAAGAATATATTGCTTTTTTTTAATAAAAAAGAGTCAAATTTATTTGATGATTTAATTTTAAAAATGACATCGATATTAAATCAGTATTTTCACAATGATGGAAGTTTACCACTATTTAATGGATCTAACAATATATATACAAAAGCTATATCTGACACAATTAACAAAGACATATATTTAGCAAAAAGAGATTTTGAAAATATAAACAATGGTATAGCATTTTACGGTGATAAAAATAAAAAAATCTTTTTCGATGTAGTTCAACCAAATAGAGAGGGGGTTAGTTCTAATTTTAGCGCAGGAACATTATCTATTGAAATTAGTGGTTATGGTGAAAAAATATTTACAAATTGTGGAGCTTCTGAGAGTTTCGGTAAAAATCCAGAGTATCTAAGGTATAGTGCAGCACATTCAACAATTATCTTACAAAATACTAATATAAGTGAGATAAAAGAGGGTGTTCCACACATTAAATTTCCTCAGTCTGTTTTTTTTAGAAAGGAAGCAAACGAAAAGGATGAAATATTTGAAGCCTCACACAATGGATATATAAAAAAATTTAATAAAATAATTAAAAGAAAATTAATTATTTCTAAAAATAGAAGTATATTAAAAGGGGAGGATTCATTTATCACATATAAAGAAAATAAAGATAAATTAATTTTTCATATAAGATTTCACCTTGCAGATGAAATGTCATATAATTTTACAAATAATAAAAAAAATATAATTTTAAAAACAAAATTAAATAATATCTGGCTCTTTAAAAGTGATACTGAATTAATTGTGGAAGATAGTATATTAGTAGACAACAATCATACAAAACCTATTAAACAGATTGTAATTAAGGGTATAATAACAGAAAACAAAATTATTAAGAGATGGTCACTAGAGAAAATTTAAAAAAAAAATATGCTTTAATATCAGTTTATGAAAAAGATAAACTAAGGTATCTGTGCTTAAATTTAATTAAAAATAATTATGATTTGATTTCAACTGGATCGACAGGAAAAAGAATTCGAAGCATGGGCTTTAAATGTACAGATATATCTAAAATAACTAATTTTAAAGAAATGTTAGATGGAAGGGTAAAAACACTTAATCCTTTAATTTATGCTTCCTTATTACATATTCGAGATAATAGAAAACATAGAAGACAATTTTTAGGATTAAACGTTCCTGAAATAGATATCGTTGTTGTAAATCTTTATCCATTTGAAAAATATAATAAAGATAAGAAAAATAACAGAATAATTGAAATGATAGATATTGGTGGTCCTAGTTTATTAAGAGCATCAAGCAAAAATTATAAATTTATAACTCCTATAATGAGTACATCAGACTACACTAAATTGATAAATAATATTGAAAAAAATAATGGTAAAACTGATATTATTTTTAGAAAAAAAATGGCTTATAAAGTATTTAAAGAAACTTCTAGATATGACAAAATAATTGCAAAATGGTTTAATGAGAGAAAAAAATAAAGGAATAAAACTAAGATATGGAGAAAATCCAAATCAGAAAGCTCATTTAATAAGTAATAATTCTAAGTCAATTTTTGATTTTCAGATTGGTGGAAAAAAAATTAGCTATAATAATATTATTGACGTTGATAGTGGTTTAAAGTGTTTAAGGGAATTTAGCGATCCCACATCTATAATTGTGAAGCATACTAATCCTTGTGGTGTAGCTTCTGGTTATAATATAAATGATGCTTTTCAAAAATCATATGAAAGTGATAAGAAAAGTGCTTTCGGGGGTATAATTTTTCTTAATAGAAAAGTTAATAAAAGTCTTGCTAATAAAATTATTAAAAATTTTTTTGAAATGGTTGTTGCTCCAGAATTTGAAAGAGAAGCTATCAATATACTAAATAATAAAAAAAAATTAATTCTTCTTAAAATACCAAAAATTAAAAACAAAAAAATTGAATACAGATCAACTTTATTTGGAGAATTACATCAATTGAAAGATGTATCACCTATAAATCAAAAATTTATTAGATTAGTATCAAAAAAAAGGGGGTCCTTAAAAAACATTAAAGATGTAATATTTGCGCTAAAAGTAGCTAAGCATCTTAAATCAAATGCTATTGTATTATCAAAAAATGAACAAACTATTGGACTAGGACATGGACAGACAAATCGAGTTGATGCGTTAAAATTTGCAATAAAAAATCAAAAAACTTATTTTAAGAAAAAATCTTTTGTATGTGCCTCAGATGGTTTTTTTCCGTTTACAGATAGTATAAAAATTTTAAAGAATAATGGTTGTACAATTATTGCACAGCCCAGTGGTTCAATTAACGATGAAAAAATAATTTCATTTGCAGATAAAAATCAGATTTCACTATATTTTACTAAAAACAGATTATTCAAACATTGATTAAAAAACTTAATATCCCTAAATATATTAAAACACTAATTAAGAGGTATCCCAAAATTATGTCAGGTAGAAAAAATTACTTACAACATCATATAAGAATAATTGATACGATAGAAATTACAAAAAATTATTTTAAAAATAAAAAATAAGAAATTCTTTAAGGCATTAATATTTTGAAATGTTTACTGAAAGAAGGTTTTGATATAAGTAGAGTATATGAATAAGCCTAATCTTCTTTTCCCAACTCCAGTTTGGACTATTCAATTGGATAATTATAAAAATATAAATGAAGAAATGTATGAGTTCATAAAATCTAATCAAAAAAAAGATAATATTGGTATTAGCAAGAGTAATGTTAAGGGGTGGCATTCAAAAGACTTTGATCTTAATGAAAAAAACCCTCAGAATTTTATATCATTTATATTACCTGCAATCGAGCAAGTAATGACAGATATGAATTGGGATAAGCAAAAACAGATTGCAAAAATTAATAATATGTGGGCAATAATAAATACAGGTGGATCAACAAATATGAGACACCAACATGGAAATAGTACAATTAGTGCAGCATATTATGTACGTGCTCCAGAGAATTGTGGTGACATTGTTTTTTATGACCCTAGACCAGCGCCAGTTTATTCATACCCAAATGTAAGTGCTCCAAATTTTTTAAATGCACAAGTAAACAGTATAACTCCTAAAGAAGGAGCCTTGGTATTATTTCCAAGTTATTTAGATCATTCAGTAAATGAAAACTTATCTCAAAATGAAAGAATAGTAATCAGTTTTAATATCAGAATAAATATAAAAAATTAAGATAAGATTTTTATTTGTTAAAATAATATTAATATAATTTAAAACTTCGTCCAATTGTTAAAATTGGGCATTAAATGCTCGAACCCTTTACTATTTTTAAGCATAATTGATATATCTCCGGAAATTGAAATACGAGGAAGACCAGATTTGTTTGGTGCAGTTGCGTGGGGAGTTTTCGAGGGGAAAATAATTATTGAATCTTGGTCTAAATCAAACAATGATCTATCAGAATTATATGGATTAGGTTTGTTAATTAAAGATTTATCTAATTTACTACTAGTAAAAATATTTTTTGCTATTTCGTTTTGAAGCTCATTAGATTTAAAGATAATACCACCTGAGTTAGGTGGCTTAAGAAGATAATATGCGAAGCTTATATTTGATTGTGAGTGTGTGTGGAAATTTATACTTTGTTCATTATCAGTAAAAGTAGCCCAAGATCTTTGATAATAAATATCTAAGTTTTCTGAATTAATTTCTAAAGTATGCAAATAATCTATAACTACAGAAGAAATTTTTTTAGATAAAGTTTTAAACAAACTATTAGAAAACAAGAATTCATAACCCTTCGTATCACCTGTCCAAGCATAATTTGATTTTTTTTCTTCTTTTTCTTCATCTCTCATTCTTTTAATCTCAGTTATTAGAGTGTCTCTTTCATTGTCTTCTAAGAAAATTTTATTTTGTAAAACAGTTAGAGGAAATAAATTAAAGATCTTCATAATTTATCTTAACATCTTTTTGAAATTGATAAAGTTTAATTAATAAAAGATATTTAAATTATTTATACAATTCATATTTTTTTTACTTCTTCTAGAAAATCCAATAAGCTAATTTTTTTGTTCTGAAGTTCATTTATAATTTTTTTGCCATGGATACCTACGAAATGAAAAAAGTTTGGGTATTGTGTTTTTTTAGAATTTGGAAGAAATGGCATGTAGTTCCATGAACAATCCAGCTCTCTAAAAATTTTATTATTTTCAATTATAAATTCGTTTAAAAGCATATTGTCTGAATTTTTACCCTTTGCTACTAGTTTATTTTCCAATCTATTTATCATATATTTTGACAAGTTTTTTGCAGTAGATTTATCGCAAAAAGTTACCCCAGAATTATAATAAGCATAACTATTATTTAAATTGTTTACTTTTCTAAATATATTTGATGAATTTCCTTCAGGCTCTCTAACATTCATTAAGCCTTTTATTTCTGGAAGCGGTTTAGCATTTGGATAAATAAAAACATCATTGTCAATATAAATTGTATAATCATATTCATTGTCAAAATGAAAGTACCTTTCAAAAGAATAATGTTTACTTTTTGTTTCTAAAAAATCAAAATTTGAATATTTTTTTTCGTATACACTTTCTTTAATTAAATAATGATCGTAATTAAATTTTTTACAATAATTCTTTACAGATGGTATAAAAATATCTCTTATTGGATTAATTGTTTTGTTATTTCCCCACTGAGTACCAGGACCTACATCTATTTGGATTAGTAAGTATTTAGAATTCATATATAAAATAAATAATAATTCATAATATAGTTTATTAAATAAAGTTTAAGAATTTTCAAAACAAATTAACTAATTAAGATTTTGAATAAGAATTTGATAGTGATATTAATCTATCATGAATATTTGTGGTCTAAATTTCTTTACTGGTTTAAAACATGAGCGTGTTCAAAAGCAATTACTTCAGATAAAAAAAATCTTTGAATCAGAGTTAATAAATGAGTTCAAAATTCTTAAAGGACAGACTAATTACGATCAATTAAAATTATTTGATTTTTTTGTTACATGCGGTGATATTAAAATAACATTCAATAAATATCTTATTCAAAATTACTTAAAAATTAAAGATCTTAAAAAGCCTCAATTAATAAGAGATGTAACTTACCTAAGGATAATACCAAAAATTAGAGAAATTGATGTTAATTTTTTTCCTAGGTTTACTTGGAATAATATATTGCCAAAAGAAATAAATTTTCCCTATGATCCAAAATACAAAAGATGGCAGGATATAAAAAAAAAATATAATTTACATGTCAAAGATTATCAAAAACAGGGAGATAAAATTTTATTTCTATTACAAATTCCAACAGACGCTTCACTAAATGAACTAAATTTTAATGGCAAAGGATATCTTGATTTTATGATAAAAACTATTCAAAAAATATTTGAAAATACAGATCGTGAAATAGTTTTAAGAAGCCATCCATTAAATAAAGAAAATGATTTTGTAGCAAAATTTTTGATTAACTATTTTAACAAAAATAAAAAATTAGTTTTATCTAAATATGAAAGTTTAGACGAAGATCTAAAAAATATAAAATGTGTTATTAGCTACAATAGCTCGGCAACTGTAGAGGCTTTATTTAATGGAATAAATGTTATTAATTTATCAAGTATGCAGCCATGTTTTTCTGCAGCAAGTAATAATTTATCAGATATTGAGAATTTAAAAGAACTGGATAGAGATGATTTTCTTGACAAGATTTCTTTTTTACATTGGGAAAATGATGAGTTAGATAGTGAGGAAAATAGAAAATATCTTTGTGATCTATTACTTAAATCTATGCCCAAATAATTTAATGAATGATTTATGCTAATTTTAAATGAGTAATAATATTAGAAAACTGAGTTTTTTTGACAATTCTATTGCTTTAAATCAAAAATCTATTGTTTTAGATATTGGTGCAAATATTGGAGATGTCACTAAAATAATTTTTGATAAGTACGGATGTAATATTCATGCTTATGAACCAAATATTGTTTGTTACAATTATATGGAGAAAAGGTTTAGTAATAATTCCAAAATAATATTACATAATTATGCTGTTTCAAATTTTAATGGTGATGATTTTTTATATTTTCATTTTGACTCAAACGGAATTAATGACGCTCGGTATATTCAAGGTGCTACATTAAGAAAAGAAAAAGATAATATAGATGTTAACAAAAAGATAAAAGTTAAAATTATCGATATCAAGGATATATTAAGTTCATTCAATAAAATAGATTTAATTAAAATTGATATAGAGGGATCTGAATATAAAATAATTCCTGAAATATTAAACAATAGAAGTAAGATAAAAACTGTACTTTGTGAGATGCATGGCAACCCAGCGGGGAAAAAAATTAATGGTCGTCATAAAAATATTAATTTTACTAAAGAGTATGAGAATTTAGTTTTTGAATTAAGAAGACAAGGTTTGTATAATAATTGGTTTTATGAATGGCATTAAAAAAATTAATGTTTACAAAATTATTTTATGTATATTGAATTTTATAACATAATAGATCGTTATATAAAATCTTCTATTAAACAAAAAATCCTTATATTGAATGATCCGTACTATTCATTTAATCCTACAAATGAAAATATTTTAATTAAAGAAGCTGTTGGTAAACTTGAAAATAAAAAAAATATTAAAATAATTGAGAATGTAGATGAGTTTTTAAAATTAAAAGATAATTATGAACTAATAATAAATATTTTTTTCTCAACTGTATTTATAAATCAATTGAAGTTTTATAATCAGATATTAGAAATTTCTGTTTTAGAAACACGTTTAATAAATATTTTACCTTATTCTGGTTTTATAAATTATAGCTACATGAATTTTAATCCAATATTTATAGATTTTATAAACGTAAATAAAAATTTTGAAATAAATGAAGTTTCATTTTTAGATAAATATGGTAAAAAATTACAAATTAAAAATAGTTACGTTAAAAAAATTTTTTTTCAATCTACAGAGAAAAGAAATCAATCATTTATTGATCATTTACAAAACGAAATAAATAAAAATTTTATAGACACTGCAATATTGTTTGATTTAAAAATTAATAAATTAGATTCAATATATCTTGATTTTTATAAACCGAAAAGACTTGGACATCACCTGTCGGGACATTCTAGCAAAACTTGGATCGATGAAGGAGCTATTAAAAAAATAAATGAGTTAATTAATGTAAGGTCAATGATAGATGTTGGTTGTGGTCCTGGAGGAATGATAAAGTTTACAAAAAATCTTGGTATAAAATGTATTGGTGTAGATGGAGATGATTCTATTATTAGAGATATTGAAGATGATTTTTATTTACATGATTATACTAAAGGCTATTTAAATATTCAATTAACTTTTGACTTATGTTGGTGTGTTGAATTTTTAGAACATGTAGATTCATTATATGAAGACAACTATTTTAATACCTTCAAAAAATGTAAATATGTATTTTGCACATTTGCACCAAAAGGAAAGGGAGGGTATCACCATGTTAACACTCAAGATGAACCCTATTGGATTGAGACTTTTAAAAAATTTAACTTCAAGTTTCAAGAGGAAGCAACAAAAGCAATTAGAGCATCATCAACAATTAATAAAGATTTTATTAGAAATCATGGTCTGTTGTTTAAAAATAATCTTTTTTAATAATCGATTTAAATATTAATCTCTAAATCATGAAATTAAAAACTTCGATGTGCAATTGAGATCGGTTTATACCAAAAAAACTATAACGATAATAAGAGACAAAATATAGATTTCTATTAAAGAGTTAGTTTGTTAAGTTTAGTTTATTCTTCTAATTTTATTTAAATATTTTGTAAACCAACTGACGCGTAATTGGCGCGCAAATGAAGAGATGGCTGAGCGGTTGAAAGCACCGGTTTTGTCTTAAATTATAAAAAGGATTAATTTAATTTATAAATAAAAAAATTATGCTAAAATTAAGTATGAAAATTTCATCAGTTAGAAACACAATTATATTATCAATTGTTGTATTTTGTGCAATGTCATTATTGGATAAAGATGATGGTATATTATATACAAACAACTTTATTGGATCTCTTTCTTATACTTTTGGTTATGCTTTTGGACTTCCTTTAATTATTTCTCTACCATTTGGTTTATTAGCTAAATTAAGAAAAAAGAGTTTTGTAGAAACTTTCTGCTCTACATTTTTTTTTATGCTTATTGTGATGTCTTTTGTATTTTATTGGTCAAATTTTGTAGCTTAAAAGAATATCTTAATTGGCGCTTCAAAGACGCGCAAATAATTTTAATAAATAAAATTGGGAGAATTCTGGAGCGGGCGAAGGGATTCGAACCCTCGACTTCAACCTTGGCAAGGTTGCCATTACCAAAATCAAAGCGCCTTTTCTTAATGAATCTATAACATTT
>MDTA01045265.1_pt1 | contig 11438 bp, 10 predicted proteins | sample 811151 | NCBI WGS metagenome assembly MDTA01 (sample SAMN05326648, study PRJNA326480) | marine metagenome | isolation source: seawater | place: Indian Ocean: South | collected 2010 | reverse complement strand
TGATTTACTACCAATATATAATATATTAAAAAAATTGAATAACAAAAATTTACCTGGTCTTAGAATTTTCCATTTTTATGTAATTATGGGATCATTTTCAATTAATAAAGACAAAATATTTAACTTAAAAAAAAAATTCAGAAACATCGAAATAATAAATTCAAAAAAATATATTTATAAAAAAATAAATGATACAAATCTTTTTGTAGGTAGTGCGGGAATATCTATATTTGAAACAGCATTATACAAGATACCAACGGTTTTATTTAAAGTTTCTAAAAATCAAGATGTAGATTTAAATAGCCTTGAGAAAATTGGCCATTATTTATTGCTAGATGCCTCAGACTTTTATAAAAGTGAAAAGATTTCCAAATTAATAATTTTACTCTATAAAAAATATTCATATTTTAAGAAAATTTTTGGTTCCCTTGAATTTAATGTGGATGACAAAGGTTCAAACAGAGTTGTAAGTGAAATTTTAGTTGATAACAAAAAAATTAGTAAATTTAATATTGTAAATAAAGAAAAAACGATGAATAAAAAACAGACTTACAAAGTTTCAAAAGTTGACGGAAAATTTATAAATAAATATCTCTTAAGCAGAAATTTAAAAATAAATAGAGCAAATTCTTTAAATAAGAAAAAAATCGACAATTTAAGTCATTACTTATGGTGGTTTGATAATAAAAGGAAATCATATATTTTTAAAAAAAATGATGAAGAAATTATTTTTTTTTACCACGAGGAAATTAAAATAAAAAATTTTTCATTTATTAAACCTGGGTGGTGCTTAATAAATAACAAAGTTTCATTTTTAGATATTTTAAGAGCTCTTGAAGTACAAAAAAAGATAATCGATAAGTATAACTATTCTATACCTAACCTTGGAATTATTAAAAAAAGTAATACATCCATGGTCAAATTTGCAAAAAACTTAAATTGGGAGATAATCTACCCACATGAAAATATTTATAAAATTTTGAGCAAGAATTTAAATTTAAAAAAAGAATTTGTATTGTTTAAAAGATAAATGTTATAAATAAGATATTATGGAAATCACTCATTTTTCAAACTCTTTCTTGTCTGTTAAAAGCGGAAAAACAAACCTAGTGTGTGACCCTTGGGTAGGGGTTACATCTGAAAATGCCTGGATTTCAGATCCAATAAACTTTAATGGTGAAAAAATATTAAAAAAGATTCAACCAAAATATATATACATAAGTCATTTACATTGTGATCATTTTGACCCTAATTTACTTAAGAAGATAAGTAAACAAAACGTTTCTATAATAATTAAAAAATTTAAGATCCCTATATTAAAAAAAAGAATTTTAAAACTCGGATTTAAAAAAATTATTGAAGTTGAGGCCTGGCACCTAAAAAAACTTAACAATGATATGTCGATTGCAATAGTTCCTCAGCTTTCAAGTGACAATGAGGGTATTGGTAGTTCCATTGAGTATGATCTTGATACATCAATTATAATTAAGTCAGAAAGATCAAACAAAGTTTTTTACAATAATGTTGATAATCCTTTGATAATTAAAGACTATAAAAAAGTTAAAAAATTTGTATCAAAAAAAATGAATGCTAAGGTGCATGTTTGCACTTTTAATGTTGGAGCAGCGAGTGAATATCCCCACTGTTTTTTAAATATAAATCGAGATAAAGAAAAAAATAGGATAATTAAAAAATCTATTAATAATGCGAAAAAAAAATTGAATATTTTAAAACCAAATGTTTTTTTTCCTAGCGGCGGAACTTACCAAATCTGTGGAAAATTTAATAAACTTAACAAATTTCGAGCTTTACTGAAGCCTAGTCTTTATAAAAATATAAAATTTAAAAATACTAACACTGTTAATTTATTAGGAGGAAAAACCATTAAACTGAATGGTGAAGATAAATTGATATATAAGAATAAGTATAATTATTCTCTTGCAAAAACAAAAATTAATAAAATAAAATATTTTTACCAGTTGAATAAAATTAGTAAAATCGATGAACTTGATCATTTATTTTCCACTTCATTAAATCAATATAAAGATAGATTAAAAAAAATTAAAATTAAAAATTCTTGGAGATCAAAATTTTTTATTTATGATGACTTAAAATTAAATAGCAAAGGAAAAATTGATAAATCTAGGTCAAAAATTTTAAAAATGTACAATTTAGAATATCTTAAAAAGAAAAATCATAGCGAGCTAAATTTACATTTAGATGCTAGTCTTTTTTACAATCTACTCACTAGAAAAACCTCATGGAATGCAGCAATATCAGGATCACTTATTTTATATGAAAGAAAACCAAATATTTTTTTTCCTGACCTTACAGCTTCCTTAAATTTTTTAACTATATAGCTTTAAATGACGATTTGTATTATACCTGCTAGATCTGGTAGCAAAAGAATCAAAAACAAAAATATTCAAAAAATAAACAATCAATACTTAATAAGTATAGTAATTAAAATAGCAAAAAAATCCGGTATTTTTAAAAGAATAGTTGTTTCTACCGACTCAAAAAAAATCGCTAAAATTGCAAAAAATTTCGGAGCTGAAGTTCCTTTTTTTAGAAGTAAAAAATTATCTGATGATTATACTCCTACTTATAAAGTTTTGATAGACTGTATAAAAAAATTGAAATCTCAGCATGTTCCTTATCATTTTTGTATTTACCCAACATCAATATTTACTGACGTAAAAGATTTAAAAAGAGCTTTTCATAAAATAAAAAAAAGTAAATCAAATTTTATTTGCCCTATAGCAAAATATGCATCACCGCCACAAAGATCTTTTGGGATAAGAGGAAGTTCAATATATTATAATTGGCCTAAACATCAAATGTCTAGAAGTCAAGATCAAAAAAACTTGTATTATGATACTGGTTCATTTTATATTTATAAAACAAAAACTTTATTAAAAATAAGACCAGGAAATTTATTACCTGCAAACTCTACTTATTATTTTTTAAATAAATTTTCTATTGATATAAACACGCCCGAAGATTTAAAAAAAGCGAAAATGATATTTAACTTCAATAAAAGAAGAGGCTAAAAATATGATTAAAATTTCTTTCATAATTCCAATATATAATTCTCAGCATTATTTAATGGAGTGTTTAAGAAGTATTAAACCAAATTTACAAAATCAATTTGAGGTAATTTTAATTAACGATAACTCAAAAGATGGCTCTTTAAAAATATGTAAAAATTTTGTGAAAAAGTTTAAAAATTCTCAGTTGATAAATCTTAAAAAAAATAAAGGTGTGTCTAATGCTAGAAATATTGGAATAAAATTATCTAAAGGAGAGTTTATATGTTTTCTAGACAGTGATGATAGATTGGCTAATAATTTTCAAAAAATTATTTCTAAATATTTAGATAAATATGCGAATTGCGACGTTTTCATAATTAGAAGTAAATATATCTCAGATAAAATTCTAGATAAAAATCAAATTTATCGTTTAAAAAAGGGCTCTAAATCTTTGATAAATTCTATTGTAAACTACAATAATTTTAGAGCTACCTGTTGGAATTTTGTCGTAAATAAAAAATTAATTACTGCTAATAATATAAATTTTAAAAATATAAAAGTTTTTGAAGATCAAGTCTTTGTATCTGAAATACTATGTTTGAGTAAAAAACATAAAATTATTCCAAAAGGATTATATGAGCGAAGAATGCAAGACCCACACAGCTTAAGTAAGAAAACTGGTTATATAATTGTACAATCTTGTATAAGAGTCATTTTAGAAATATGCAAACTGATGAAAAGTAAAGATTATTCAAAAAGCATTATTGCGAGAAAATTTTTATTGTCCAGAATAAATTTTGCTGAGCAACAATTATTAGATAATATTTTGGTCTGTAAAAAAAATCAAATAATTAATATAACAAAATTTATAGTCAAAAATTTCGCTTTTTTCAAGTTAGTAAAGAAAAATAATAATAAACAATTAAAACTTTTTACTAAAAATTTTTATAAAATGAAAAGCAATTTTCTTAATTTTAAGATGAAAAAAATTTTAATAATAGAAAAATTTAAAAGTAATTTTAACAAGTATATAATTTTTTGTGCAGGAAGCTATGGAGAAATAATATTAAAAATTTGTTTAAATCTGAAGGTAAATGTAGAATTTGTTGTTGATAATAATAATTTCTATAGTGGAAAAAAACTTAATAGTAAAATGATTTATGCTCCCTCTATCTTAAAGAAAAATTTAAGACACTTCTCAAATCATAAGATTTTAATTTGCAATAAAAGTAATAATCAATTCAAGAAAATAAGATTTCAACTTGAAAGAATTGGATTAAACAAAAAAAACTTTATTCAAATTAATATTTGAAGTTATAAATTACGAAAATAATATGAGAATTACTTACAGAGATAAAAAAAATAAAACCTATTGGACAGATAGATGGACTAATATTGACTCGGATGAACCAATGCAAAATCGGGACAAATATCCACTTAAGTTTTCTTTACTGACAATAAAAGAAAAAAATAAATTAATCCTTGAGGCGGGATGCGGTGCAGGTAGAATTCTTAGATATTATCACAATAAAGGATATAAAATAATTGGAATTGATTTTATAAAAGAGGCTATCGATAAGTTAAAAGAAAAAGACTCAACGCTTGATGCTCGAATAGGTGATATTACAAATCTAGAGTTTGAAAGTAACTTTTTTGATTATGTTCTTGCTTTCGGTTTGTACCATAACTTAAATAAAAAACTTGATCTTGCAATAAAAGAAACGGCTAGAGTTTTAAAAGAGGGAGGTTTCGTTTGTGCTTCTTTTCGGGCGGATAACATTCAAAATAGAATAACTGATTATATAAGAGCTGAAAGAAACTCTTCAAAGAATGAGTTTCATAAAATGAACTTAACAAAAAAAGAATTTATGAACATTTTTTTGAATAACGGTTTCATCATAGAGAAAGTGTTTCCAGTGGAGAATATGCCTTTCCTTTACAAGTTCTCATTTTTTAGAGCTAAAAATCAAAAAGAGTTTAATGAAACCGTAGGAAGAAGAGACGGATACCAATTGTCATTTTTTGGAAAATGTTTGCAAAAAATATTGATATTATTACTTCCAAATCAATTTTGTAATATATATGTAATTATTGCTAGAAAAATTTAATTTCTATTAGATTTTCTTTATTTTGTAATTTATCTATAAGAAGTTTTTAAATTTTTTTTATCTTGACCTAAATCTATCCAATTTTCAAATATTTGAAAAGTTGAGATGTTATATTTAAATTTTAAAAGATGATTAATTAAAGATTGTATATCCTTAAACTTATATTTTTTAATAATTGGTATTATCTTTTTATTAAAAGCATATAAACCTGCATTAATAGAGAAATTAATTTCAGGTTTTTCTTTAAAAGATAAAAATTTGTTATTTTTTGATATTATAACTCCGTAAGGATTTTTGTATTTGAAAGGTTTGATGCCGATTGTAAGTATAGATTTATTTTTTTTATGAAAATTCAAAAAATTTTTTAAGTCAACATTAGTTATGACATCACAATTGAGTACTATGAAGTTTTTACTGATTTTTTTAACTAATCTTAATGAACCAATCGTACCAAGGGGCTCTTTTTCTTCCAGAAACTTTATATTTAGTAAAAATTTTTTATTTTTATAAATAAAATTTTTTATTTTTTTTTTTAAGTAAAAAACTGAAATTTTTACATTGTAAAAATTATTTTGTCTTAGCTGATCTAAAATATGTTGTAATAAAGTTTTATTTTTGTAAAAAAGTAGTGGTTTTGGAATTTTTTTTGTTAAAGTACCTAACCTTTTTCCAAAACCACCTGCCATTATTATTACATTTTCATCTAATCTCGTTTTTTGATCAACTTCTTTATCAATATTATGAATGTATAATCCAGCAATCTTTTTATCTTTAATAATAGGAACGTGATTTAAACGTCTTAACTCTGAAACTGAAATTTTTTCTAATTCCATTAAGGATTTAACAGTAAAAGGTTTTTTATTTACGATTTTTTTTACTAAAAAATCAATTTTGTAATTTTTCAATAAAGATCTTCTTATATCCGAGTCTTGTAAAATGCCGACGAACTCTTTTTTTTTATTTATTAATAAAACAATTCTTAAACCTGACTGATTTAAATTTTCTACAACTTCTTTTAAAGATGAGCTTTCGGATAAAGTAATTTGCCCTAATTTTTTTTTTTTCAAAATCATAACTTAAAAGAAATATCAAAAAATTTTTTGATTTTATGCTTATTTATATTAAAGTTTTTTAAAATGGAAATAATATTTTTTGAAGTATTTGATTTATTGTAAGGATTAGTAAAATTTTTACTTACTTTTTTATCATAAATTAAATTAATTTTTTTTTGTATTTCTTTTCTATTAATACTTACATCTATTACGGATTTAGCTCTAACTCGACCCTCCTGTCTTGTTCCAATATTTATTGTTGGTTTATTAAATGTAGGCATTTCTATTATACCACTCGATGAATTTCCAATGCAGGCATCTGATATCTTTAATAAAGATAAATAATTTTGACTTCCTAAAGTTTTAAACAAAAAAGCATTTTTTTTTCTTTTAACAAAATATTTTAATTTATCAGTTATAACTGAATTGTTTAAATCTACACCTGGCAAAGTAAAGATTAAAGTTTTATCATTGTAATTTTTTAAGGCAGATAAAGTTTCATTTACTAATTTTAAAGTCACTGATTTAGTAATTTCTGGTTGCAAGCATATTGATAAGATATTATTTTTAAATTTTATTTTTAATCGATTTTGTAATTCATCTTTTTCTAAAAGTTTTGTTTTAAAAATATTTTCAACACCAAGTGAGCCCACATTAAATATTGTTTTAGGATTTTCTCCTAATTGAATTAATCTTTTTTTATAAAATAGATTAGACACGAAATGGATTGTAGATAGCTTACTGATAGAATGTCTAAATCCATCATCCAAAGAGCCAGATGTTATTTCTCCTCCATGTATATGTGCAATTGGAATTTTTGAGATGTATGCTGCTAAAGCGGCACCTAAAGTTTCGTATCTGTCGCCTAGTAAAATCATTAAATGAGGTTTTTCTTGATTAATCAAGTATGAAAGTTTTTTTGAGAGTATACCTATGTCATTTAACAAAAAGGTATTAGATTTAGTGCTATTAGAAATCTTAATCTTTTTAAAAACTTTAATTTTTGATTGTTTAATTTCATTTAAACTCAATCCGTGTTTTTTAGATAAATGGCTACCAGTAACTATAACCTTTAAGTTAAATTTTTTATCTTTGTTTAATTTTTTGATAAGGTTTTTAAGTAGTCCAAAATCAGCTCTGGTACTTGTTAATAAAAAAATTTTCATTTTAGAATTAAATTTTAATTAAATCATCTTCCTTAAAGTTTCTTTTCGATTTTTTTCCTATTATTTTTTTTAGATATTTAGGCTTTAATCCAACTCCTGGTCGTTTACATGTAATATTAAATTTACTAAATTTTTCATTTCTATTTATTTTTTTTAGTGCTACTAAAGATTTTCTTACAATTTTAATATTCTTTTTTTCGGACCTCGTAACTTTCTTTGTCTTGCTACCTAGCATTTTCTCAATAATCCTAATATTTTTCACCATTGCTTTAAATTCATTTGGATTTAAACTAGCTTTATGATCAGGTCCTTTGGTTTTTTTGTCTAAAGTTAAATGTTTTTCAATTATTTTAGCTCCTAAAGAAACTGCTGCAATAGGTGCTTGTATTCCCAAACTATGATCTGATAGCCCTACATTTAACTTAAAAATTTTTTTAAAAGATTGAATAGTTCTTAAATTCATTTCTTCTGCTGGCGCAGGATAAGCTGAAGTACATTGGAGTATAGATATTTTATTCCTTGAAGTTCCGTTTTTAATTAATGTATTAATAGCTGTTTTAATCTCGTTAACGTTTGACATTCCGGTGGATAGGATTACTTTTTTATTAAATTTACCCAATTCTTCTAAATATGGTATATTTGTGATTTCTCCTGATGGTATTTTGTATACTCTTAAATTTAATTTTTTAAGATAAAGCAAATTTTTTATGTCAAAAGCTGAGGATATAAAAGTAATTTTTTTTTTTAAGCATCTTCTTAAACATTCCTTGTGCATAATGTCCGAGAATTCCAAATTTTTTAACATATCGTATTGTGTCTCTTTTTTATTAAAAGAATTTCTGATTTGATATTCCGCTTTAGGAGCTTTTTTTGTAACCAAATCATTTGCTTTAAATGTTTGAAATTTAACAGCATCAGCACCAGATAAAACAGCTTTATCAATAAGTTTTAAAGCCCTTTTGAGAGAGCCATTATGATTTACACCTACTTCAGCAATTATAAATACTTTCTTTTTAGTTTTCATAGACAAATTTTTTTCCATTTATCAAAACGTATGGTTTAAATTTTTTTGTGACAGTGGCTCTTAGTGTCCTCGAAAGATTTTGTTGATTTAGAACTTTAATTTTATAAAGAAGTTCAAGCTTTTTCCTAGTATATAATTTTTTAGACCAATATTTATTTTTATTTTTATTAATAAGTTTTTCTAACTTTTTTGCTTTTAAATACTTAATTATTTTTTTTAATTGTGATAATTGTTTAGTGTACGTTTTGGTCAAAATCTCATCTATTGAGTCAAACTCGTTAATTTTCCATTTTTTGATGTCTAAAATTTTTCCAGAATCGATTTTGGCAGAATCGACTAAATGCACCGTAGCACCATAAAATTTCTCATTATTTAATAAAGCAAAATTGATACAACCTACACCTCTATATTCTGGGGGACCAGGGTGGAAATTCAAAATTTTTTTTTCAAAACGATTAATTTCCTTATTAGTAAACAAGTAACTGCTTCTAAAAGAAAATATATAATCTGTTTTAAATTTCTTAATTTGTGTCTTGATTTTTTTATGGTTTTTAAAATTATCATAAATCGATGTAACACCCTTAAAATTTTTTTTGAGAATTAAAAAAAATTTTTTTGAGAAGACATCATTGTCTTTTCCAATAAAGAGTATTTTTATATTTTTCATTTAATAAAATAATTGGGGCTACTTGGAAGATTGATACATGAATTATAAATTTTTAATGTATTTTTTAAATTCATTTTTGGGGAACTCCTATAGGGTTTTAATGTATGTAATGGTTTCCAAACAGGTCTTATGAATATTTTATTTTTATGAGCATTAGAAATTATTTTATTTCTAAGCTTTTTTGATGATTTTTTAATATATAAAGTATTCAACCAATTGTTACTAGATGAATTGTGAGGATTTGCAATAAGTTTATATTCTTTTGTATCTCCGAATTCTTTTAAATATTTTTGATAAAGGGTTTTTTTTGAGATTAAATACTTTTGAAGATTTTCCAATTGCGCAAGTCCCAAGGCAGCATTCAAATTTGGCATCCTTAAATTATATCCTATATCATCATGTATAAATTCCCAGCTATGTTTCACTTTTGCAGTAGTCGACAAATGTCTCATTTTATTTGCTAATTTTTCATCATTTGTCAAAAGAGCCCCGCCTCCTCCTGTTGTTAAAATTTTGTTTCCGTTAAAACTTAAACATCCAACTGATCCAAATGTTCCAGCATGTTTTTTTTTGAAAAAACTTCCTAAAGCTTCAGTCGCATCTTCAATTATCTTTAAATTATATCTTTTTGCTATTTTGGTTAATTTTTCAATTTTACAAATATTACCAAATACATGAACGGGAATTATTGCTTTAATTCTTTTTTTTGTTTTCTTGTTATAAAAAAATTTCCCCTTTTTTTTTAAAATCTTTTTTAAGTATATCTCAAGTTTTTTTACATCAATACCTAATGTGTCAAATTCACAGTCAACAAAATGTGGCGTGGCTCCAAGGTATGCAACCGCATTGGCAGTCGCAATAAAAGTAATAGATGGAACTAACACTTCATCATCCTTTTTAACTCCACATGCTAATAAACTTAAGTATAAGGCCGATGTGCCATTAATTGTTGAAATTACATATTTGGATTTTGTGTAGTTTTTTAATTTATTTTCAAATTTATCTACAAAGGGGCCTATGGAAGACACAACGTTATCGTCTAAAGTTTTTTTTACATATTTCCATTCATTTCCACAAAACAATGGTTCGTGAAGAAAATGAGGACCTTTTCCTAACATTTTTTTAAGTTTTAAAATAAATTTAGACTGCATGAATGTTTCTCATTTTTTTGAAATTTTATAATTACCAAAGTTTGTATAATTTATAATTTTATTTTTTTCTAATTTTAGATTTTTTATTATTTCATTTATTCCATATTCAACTGAATACTTAGGCAAAAAATTCAACTTTTTTTTAACTTTTGAAAAATCTACAATATAATTTCTTTTATCTTGAGACTTTTTTGAAAAAACAATTTTTCCACCAATCCTTTTCTTAATTTTTTTTGCAATATCTTTTTTTGTGTAATTATTTTTATTACTTCCTACATTAAATATTTCATAAGCGGTTAAAGATTGATCGGCCTTTATTACTCTTTCAATTAGTCTAGCAAAATCTTTAACATGGCAATAAGGTCTCCAAGTATTGTAATCATAGACCTCGATGAACCCTTTTTTATAAAGTTCAAAGACAAACTGGTTAATCGTTAAATCGTACCTCATTCTTTCTGAATGCCCAAAGGCAGTTGCAAATCTTAAAATTGTTGGTTGAAAAGAGTCTTTTTTTTTTAAATTCATGATTTTTTTTTCAACTTTAACTTTTGATTTAGCGTATAAAGATATTGGTTTAAGTTTATGTTTTTCAGTAAGATATCTGGATGACGAAAAACCATAATTTGAACACGTTGAAATGAAAATAAATTTTTTACTATTATCCCACAAATAAATTTTTTTAATTAAATCTATTGATGCTTTTTCATTTATTTTTTTTGAGAGAGATTTATACTTTTTGGTTATAGGATCTCCAACTAATCCCGCTAACAATACTATTGCATCAAAATTTATTTTTGAAATTCTATCAAGGTCTTTTTTCTTTGAAATATCGCCTTTAATAAATTTGTAATTTTTTATTTTTTTATTTTTAGCCTCTAAATTTTGACCATAAATACAACTATCAAATGAGACTAAATTATATTTTTTTTTTGATAGATAATTGGTCAAGGATTTTCCAATATACCCCTCACCACCAATCAAAAGAATTTTTTTCATGAATCAAAAATAGATCTATTTAATATTTAAGCAATGCTTCACCGAATATTAAACACTATACGTTCAAATATTGAACAGTTAAAGTAGAAATAGTTGCAATTAGTGATTGCAGAATACTTAATAACTATATCTTGTGTATGAAAATTTTTTTCAGTGCATAAATCAAGCCAATTGAGCTATTAGTACTGGTCAGCTGCACGCGTTACCGCGCTTCCACACCCAGCCTATCAACGTGGTGGTCT
>MDTA01223681.1_pt1 | contig 11439 bp, 12 predicted proteins | sample 811151 | NCBI WGS metagenome assembly MDTA01 (sample SAMN05326648, study PRJNA326480) | marine metagenome | isolation source: seawater | place: Indian Ocean: South | collected 2010 | reverse complement strand
ATTATGAAATTACTCAATTATATGAGAAATATTAATTTTTTTTTTCTTAGTTAATTTTATTATTTCCTCTATTTGTTTAAAGCATATATCAAGGTTTTTATTAATTATTATATAATCGTAATCATTCCAATGTTTTACATCTTCATCAAATGATTTGAATCTCAATTCTACCTCTTTTTTAGAATTTTGATTTCTTTTTATTAATCTTTTCTTTAATTCTTCTTTATTGTCTGTAATTAAATAAATTTTTAACAAATTTAGCTGTTTATGCTGAGAAAGTTGTTTTGTTCCTTGCCAATCAATATCAAATAAAATGTCATTTTTTTTTATATTATCATCTACATAATCTTTTAAGGTTCCATAATAATTTTCAAAAATTTTAGCGTGCTCATAGAATTTTTTTTCTTTGATCAATTTTTGGAATTTCTTATTATCCACAAAATAATAGTCTACTCCCTCTACTTCGTTAGACCTTGCGGATCTAGTAGTGTGAGATACTGATATTTTAAAAGAACTATATTTTTGTTGAATTTTTTTTGTAAGCGTAGTTTTTCCTACACCAGATGGTGACGACAAAATAACCATAATATTTTGACTATTTTGAGTCATTTCTTTAGGCTTCTATATTGAGTTAGCTTTTTTTACTTTCTATAAATTTTATAGCGTCGCCAACTGTTAAAATTTTTTCTGCCTCACTGTCGGAAATTTCTGAACCAAACTCCTCCTCAAAAGCCATTACTAACTCAACTGTATCAAGACTGTCCGCTCCTAAATCATCAATGAAACTAGCTTCTTCTGTGACTTTTTCTTCTTCAATGCCTAAGTGATCAGCAACTATTTTCTTTATTTTACCTTTTATTTCTTCTGACATGAATTCCTTTCGTGTTTATTTAATTTCTTAATAGATTATTAATTATAATTGTCAAGACATATACATTCCGCCATTAACGTGAATAGTCTCGCCATTAATATAGTTTGCCATATCTGAAGCTAAAAATGCAACGCAATTGGAAACGTCCTCCCCTGACCCTAAATTTCCTGAGGGTATTTTGTTAATTAAAACTTTTTTGAAATCTTCGCTTATAGCATCAGTCATCTCTGTTTTTATAAATCCTGGCGAAACACAATTTATATTTATATTTTTTTTTGCATATTCAATAGCTAAACTTTTAGAGAAAGCTACTATCCCAGCTTTAGAAGCAGAATAATTAGCTTGTCCTAAATTGCCCGTATGTCCGACTATCGAGGTTATATTAACAATTTTACCATATTTATTTTTTAACATTTTTTTAATTGCATATTTGCACATTAAAAAAGTTGAAGTAAGATTTATATCTAAAACTTTTTTCCAGTTTTCTTCAGATAATCTTATTGAAAGATTGTCTAGTGTAATTCCTGCATTATTAATAAGTATATCTAACCCCTTTAACTTATTATTTATTTGTTCAATAAAATTCTCTATTTTGGCGTGCTCATCTAATTTAAATTTTTCAATAATAATATTAGGAAATTTTTTCTTCAAATCATTTAGTTTTTCTTCTTTAGTGCCTGTTGCAACTATCTCCGCTCCGAAATTGTTAAATTTTTCAACTAAAGAATATCCTATCCCCCCCGTTGCTCCTGTTATTAAGACTTTTTTATTTTTTAAATTCATTTTGAATTAATTTCATATCATCAGTTGAGTTAATAGAAAAGCTATTAGAATTTTTCAACGTTCTTTTCACCATTCCTGTCAATGCTTTTCCAGGTCCTATTTCAACAAAGTTTTTTACACCGTTATTAAACATAAATTCTAAACTTTCTCTCCATCTCACAGTAGAGAAAATCTGTTCAATTAAAAGATCCTTTATTTTTGATGAGTCACTTTCAGCTTTAGCAGTAACATTGCTTATAATATCAATTGATGGTTTTTTAAAATTAGTATCATTAATTTTTTGAGTCATTTTTTGTGCTGCTGGTCTCATAAGTGAACAGTGAAAAGGCGCGCTGACTTTTAAAGGTATAGTTTTTATTTTTTGTGATTTTAGCTCTTTTTGTAGATTTTCTATAACATCTTTTTCACCACTAACTATTACTTGTCCGTTTGCATTATCGTTAGCAATTTCACAAATTTTATTACCATTAATTTTTTCTATAACATTAGTTATTTCTTCTGTTTTAAGACCTAGTACAGCAATCATACCTCCTTTACCAACAGGTACTGCTTCTTGCATTGCTTTTCCTCTTTCATTTAATAAGTATAAAGCATCATCAAATAAAAGGGAGTGAGAACACACTAAGGCACTATATTCTCCTAAGGAGTGACCAGCAAAATATTTAAATGATTTATGATCTATATTAAATTCTTGTCGCAATATTGTAAATATTGAGTAACTAACTAATAAAATTGCTGGTTGTGTATTTTCAGTCATTTGAAGTTTATCTTCTGGACCTTCTAGTATAATCTTTGAGATAGAGAATTTGAGTTTTTCATCAGCTTCTTTAAAAATTTTTTTAACTTTTTCAAATTTATTATAAAATTCAGATCCCATTCCTATAAGCTGTGATCCTTGACCGGGAAATAACAAAGCATTCATTTAGAAGAGTTTATTCAATAATAATAGGTATTGCTATAATTATCTATTATAGTATAAACCTGTTTTTATTAAACTTGTTGAAAAAAACTAACACTAAGAAAATGGCCTTTTACGAGAATACTATTGTTGCTAAACAAGATTTAGCTGAAAACGAGCTGAAAACTCTTAAAGAAAAATATAATGATATTATTAATAATTCCTCTGGAAAATTAATAAAAGTAGAAGAATGGGGTCTTCTTAAATTTGCATCTCAAGTAAAAAGATTTAAAAAAGGGTTTTATATACATTTCAAATTTGAAGGAAGTAGTAAAACTTTAAATGAAATTGAAAAAAAAATTAAAGTCGACCCAACAATAATAAGACACTTGATAGTTAGATATAAGAAATTAGATTTAAAAAATGAATTTTTTAACAAAAAATAATCTTTAAATTCGTAATATGAAAAGAAAAAATAAAAAATTTCAAAAAAAAAATACGAACTCTCTCACGAAACTAAGTTTGTTTCAAAAAAATGATGGAAAATTTTCAAAGAAATGTCCACTATCAGTAAAAAATGCCCCTATTATAGATTATAAAAATATTTCCTTATTAAAAAAATATATCTCTGATAATGGTAAGATAATTTCCTCAAAAATTACTTCAGTGTCTTTTACAAAACAAAAGAAATTATCAAGGGAAATTAAAAAAGCAAAAATATTAGGTTTAATTTAAATGGAAGTAATTTTACTAGAAAATATTTTAAATTTAGGAAATATAGGGGATAAAGTAACTGTAAAAAATGGTTATGGTAGAAATTTTCTACTAAAACAAGGTAAGGCTCTTAGATTCAATAAAGAAAATGCAGAATTGGTAAATAAAAGAAAAGAAGAACTTGGTAAAAAAAATCAAGAAATAAAGAAAAAATTTAAAGAAATTTCAAATTTAATAAACAATAAATCATTCACCTTTAATAAAGAAAGTAAAGAAAATGGTGATTTATATGGTTCTATAAAGCCGAAAGAAATTTGTAACTTAATTATGGAAAAATCCAAAGCAGAAGTTAACCCCTCACAAATAATATTGAAAGATGAACTAAATAAAATTGGAACTTTTCAAATTGACGTGAATTTCCACTCTGAGGTTAAAGCAAAAATTTCAATTAAAATAGATAAGATAAAATCAAAATAACTTCTCCACAATCATAAAAAAAAAGTGTGTAACTTTTCATTTTACTAAAAAATGTTTTGTACTAATATATATTTGTGAAAGAAGTGATCTCCCAACAATTAAAGTTAAATAAACAGCCTTCAAATTTAGAAGCAGAACAAGCGCTATTAGGCTCGATATTGGTAAATAATGATATTATTGATGAAGTTTCAACTTTAATAAGTGCAAATATTTTTTATGATCCCGCACATATTAAGATTTATGAAACCATAGAAAATTTAAACAATAAAGGAATGATTGCAAATCCAATCACTTTAAAAAATTTTTTTGAGAAAGATAATATGCTTAATGATGTGGGTGGAACTGAATATTTAGTGAAACTTACAAGGTTTTCTGCATCCACAAAACAAGCAATTGATTACGCAAAAATAATTCACGAAATGTATCTAAGAAGGGAATTGATTTTAGTGTCTGATAAATTATCTACAGATACTCTAAATGCTAATTCAGAAGAAAAAAATGCAGAACAAATAATTGAAGACACAGAAAAATCTCTTTACGACTTGGCGGAAAAAGGAACTTTTTCTCAATCATATCTTAAATTTAATAAAGCCTTAGATGAGACAATTAAAATGGCAACTTTAGCGATGCAAAATGATCAGGGTATTGTTGGCGTGCCGACTGGGCTAACGGACTTAGATGAAAAATTGGGTGGTCTACATAAATCAGACTTAATTATTTTAGCTGGAAGACCTTCAATGGGAAAAACCGCATTAGCTACAAACATTTCTTTTAATGCATCACAAAATTTTTTAAGTAGACAAGAAAAATCTTCTGTAGCTTTTTTTTCTCTTGAAATGTCATCAGAACAACTTTCTACAAGAATTTTATCTGAGCAAGCTAGAATAAGATCTGATGATATAAGACGAGGAAAAGTTACTGAGGAAGAAATAAATAGATATATCGAAACTTCAAGAAATATTTATGATTTACCATTATTTATTGATGAAACTCCTGCAATAACAATAGCAGCTTTAAGTAATAGAGCAAGAAGAATTAAAAGGTTACATGGATTAGGTCTCATTGTAGTAGATTATATTCAATTGATGCGATCTAGTTCAAATAATAACGACAACAGAGTTCAAGAAATTTCAGAAATAACGCAAGGTTTAAAAGCCTTGGCAAAAGAATTGTCTGTTCCAGTTTTAGCTTTATCTCAACTTTCAAGAGCGGTTGAGCAGCGAGATGACAAACAACCTCAATTAGCAGATTTAAGAGAGTCAGGATCAATTGAACAAGACGCGGATGTCGTAATGTTCGTTTATAGAGAGGCTTACTATCTAGAACGTAAACAGCCTAAATTAGGATCAATTGAGCATGCAGAATGGCAATCAAAAATGAATGATGTGAATGGTTTGGCAGATATCATTTTAGGGAAACAAAGACATGGTCCGACTGGTACTGTTAAAGTAGAATTTGAGGGAATTTACACTAAATTTAAAGATTTAAGCAAAAATTAACCTTAATTTTATCTTTAGTTATAAAAAAATTCAGATATATCTGAACTGTTCCGATGCTTGCAGGTATTTATAAAAAAATTATAATAAATTTTTCAAAGATAACACTTCTTTTATTAGCTACTTTAATTTTTTTCTCTTTGTATCAAGCTAAAAAATTTAATTTGGATGCATCTTCGGATGCTCTTTTACTTGATGGAGATCCTGACCTAAAATATCTTAGAGAAGTAAATGATACGTATGGCTCAAAGGACTTCCTAGTCTTAACTTATACACCTGTTTTAGATTTTACCGAAAAGGAAACTATACTTAATATTCAATTGCTTAAATCTAAAATCGAGAAGTTAACATGGGTAGATAGTGTAATAACGATAATAGATGTTCCACTTTTGAAGAGCACTGATGAAAGTTTGATGGAAAGACTTAAAAATTTTAAAACTTTAGCCTATCCAGAGGTAGATAAAGAAAAAGGCTTTGATGAAATTATTAATAGCCCGATCTATAGAAATTATGTAGTAAGTGAAGATGGAAAAACTTCAGGTATTGTTGTTTATCTTAAAAAAGATGAAAGATTAGCAGAATACATTAAAATAAAAGATAAATATTTTAATCAATTACAAGATATTGGATTATCGAAAGAGGAAAAACAAAATTACAGAAAATTCCTAAGCGAATATGAGGAATATAAAAATTTATTTAATACAAGAAACCATCAAAATATAGCCGAGATTAGAGATGTTATTAGCAAATATGGAGAAAATGCTAAAATCCATCTCGGAGGCATCCCGATGATTGCTGACGATATGATGAGTTTTATAAAAAATGACATTATTGTTTTTGGAATAGGTGTATTTATTTTCATCGTAATGACTCTTTGGTTTATTTTTAAAAATTTAAAATGGGTTTTAATGCCATTAATGGGCTGCGCCACATCAGTAATTGTAATGATAGGGTTACTAGGTTTAATTGGTTGGAAAGTTACTGTTATATCCTCTAACTTCATTGCGCTAATGTTAATATTAAACATGGCGATGAATATTCATTTAACAGTGAGATACTTGCAACTTAAGAAAGAGTTTCCTGAATTAAAAAAAGGAGAAGCAATATTTGAAGCAAGTAAGAAGATGGTTTTGCCAATTCTGTATACTGTCCTAACTACAATATGTGCTTTTTTGTCTTTAGTATTTAGTGGAATTAAGCCAATAATTGATTTTGGTTGGATGATGACGCTAGGATTAATGGTTTCATTAGTAGTAACTTTTTTATTGTTACCTAGTTTAATAAATTTACTTTCATCAGAAAATGAAATAGGTATTAAAGATACAGAAAAATCTGTTGTTACTTCAGCGCTCGCATCATTTACAAAAAATAACAATATTTTAATTTTTGGATCTGCATTTTTAATTATCATTTTTAGTATTGTAGGAATATTTAAGCTTGAAGTAGAAAATAGTTTCATAAATTATTTTGATAAAAAAACTGAGATTTACAAAGGTATGAAAAAGATAGATGAAGATCTAGGTGGTACTACTCCACTAAACATTATTCTTAAGTTTCCTAGTGCAGCCAAAAAAATAAGCACTAATGACGATGAATTTGACGAATGGGAAGAAAATGAGGATAACGAGGATAAAGCTAAATATTGGTTTACTAGAGATAAAATGAATAAAATAATTAAGGTTCATGATTACCTAGACTCTCTTCCCGAAATCGGAAAAGTTTTATCCTTTGGGTCAATTTTAAGGGTTGCAGAGGATTTAAATAATAAGGAATTGCAAAGTTTAGAAATCGCAGTTTTATATAGTAAAATTCCCGAGACATTAAAAAATGAGATAATTTCGCCTTACATTTCTGTTGAAAAAGATGAGGCTAGAATAAGCGTTCGAATAAAAGACTCTTTAAAAGATTTAAGAAGAAATGATTTAATCAATAAAATTAATAATGAATTAAATACTAAATTAGGTTTTCAAGAGAATGAGTATAAATTGGCTGGAGTTCTAATTCTTTTCAATAATTTATTACAAAGTTTATTTAAATCACAAATTCTTACTCTTGGAATAGTAATTTTAGGAATTTTTTTGATGTTCTTTGTATTATTCAGAAATCTTGCACTTTCTTTTATAGGTATTGTTCCAAATTTTATTGCTGCTTTCTTTATTCTTGGGATAATTGGTTTAATGGAAATTCCACTTGATATGATGACAATAACTATTGCTGCAATTACAATCGGTATAGCAGTTGATAATAGTATCCATTATATTTATAGATTTAAAGAAGAATTTAAAAAAATTAATAATTATAACAAGACATTAGATAGGTGCCATAGCACGGTCGGAATAGCAATTTTGAACACATCTATTACCATTGTATTTGGTTTTTCAATCCTGATTCTCTCAAATTTTATTCCTACTATTTATTTTGGTATATTTACTGGTATAGCAATGTTGTTAGCGATGTTATCAGTATTGACTTTGTTACCTAAATTAATTCTTCATTACAAACCTTTCGGTGAAGAAATTAGTAACTATCAGTAATGAATAATTTTTTTGAATTTATAACTGAAAATATAAATTTATTTGATTTATTTTTTTTGATCATATTGATTTACAACGTAACACAGTGTTTTTTGAAAGGGTTTTCTTTAAGTTTGATTTCTTTTATGAAATGGATTTTATCAACAATTATCACAATTATTTTAGTTCCAAAATTACAACCCTTGGTAAGTGAATATATTCAGTCTGAATTTATCAACAATCTTGGTTTGGGAATTGCAATCTTTATTTTAACTCTTTTTATTATAATATTGATAGGTAAAACATTGAGTAAGGCTGTAACTTGGACTGGTGTAGGTACAATAGATAAAGTATTTGGATTTGTATTTGGTTTTTTTAAGGGATATATTGTATTTGTTTGCTTATTTTCAATTTTTAATTGGTTTTATCCATATCAAAATTGGGGTATATCAGCTGAGAAAGCTATTTCATTTGAATTAGTTAATAAAGGAAGCGAGATATTAATTGAAGAATTTCCCTCTGGAGAAGATTTCATAGATACGAAAGAAAAAATTGAAAAAATTTAATTTTGATAAACTAAGAGAGGAATGTGGTATTTTTGGTATAACAAACCATGATGACGCTTCAGCATTAGTTGCTCTAGGCTTACATGCTTTACAACATAGAGGTCAAGAAGGTTGTGGTATCGTTTCTTTTGATGGTAAAAATTATCATTCCGAAAAAAGACAGGGATTAGTTGGTGATCATTTTACTAATTCTGAAGTACTTGAAAAATTACCTGGAAATTCTGCAATAGGACATAATAGATATTCAACTACTGGGGAAACCTCACTGAGAAACATTCAGCCTTTTTTTGCAGATCTTCATATGGGTGGTTTAAGTATCGCACATAATGGGAATTTGACCAATGCATTAGCTCTAAGACAAGACCTTGTCAAAGATGGTGCGATTTTTAGAACAACTAGTGATACTGAAACTATAGTACAGCTTATTGCTAAATCAAAAAGAGATAAATTTTTGGATAAACTTGTAGATGCTTTATTTCAAATACAAGGGGGTTATTCTTTAGTAATTATGACTAACAAAAAATTAGTCGGAGTTAGAGATCCTTTTGGAATAAGACCACTAGTTTTAGGAAAATTGAAAAATTCTTATATTTTTGCCTCTGAAACTTGTGCATTAGATATAGTTGGAGCTACATTTGTAAGAGAAGTAGAAAATGGTGAAATTATTGTGATTGAAAAAGATAAATTAAGTTCTTTTAAACCATTCCCTAAGCTAAAACCTAGACCGTGTGTTTTTGAGTTTATTTATTTTGCTAGACCAGACAGTCTAGTTAATAATAAATGTGCTTATGAATACCGAAAAAGTTTGGGTAAAGAATTAGCGAAAGAAACAGATATAAAAGCAGATTTAGTAATTCCAGTACCAGACTCGGGTGTGCCAGCTGCCTTAGGTTTTGCTGAACAATCAGGGAAGAAATTTGAGCTCGGTTTAATAAGAAATCATTATGTAGGAAGAACCTTTATTGAACCTACTCAAAGCATTAGAAGTTTAGGGGTTAAGTTAAAACTAAGTTCCACTAAAACTATTGTCAAAAATAAATCTTTAATTCTAATTGATGACTCTCTTGTAAGAGGTACAACTTGTCATAAAATTGTAAAAATGCTTTACGAAGCAGGCGCTAGGGAAGTCCATGTAAGAATTGCATGTCCAAAGATAAAATATCCAGATTTCTATGGCGTTGACATGCCATCTAAAAATGAATTACTAGCTAATAATAAAACTAATCAAGAAATGTGTGATTATATAAAAGCAAAAAGCATTGATTTTTTAAGTCTTGAAGGCTTATATACTGCTTTAATTGGTGAAAAAAGAAACGTTAGCTACCCTCAATTTAGTGATCATTATTTCACTGGAGAATACCCAGTCAAACCTCATGACGATTTAAAAGGAATTAGAATTAAACAACTTTCATTATTGAGTACAAAATCTGGTAGTTAGTTTAAGGCTATAATCTTATTTTTTCTATTAAGATATAGCAACAAATTGTCAATAATTATAGGGTAAGTTGCTAGTGACGATGGAAGTTTAATAATTTTATCTATTTCACCTGTAATATTAAGTTGTATCACATATGAATTTTGTAAAAATATGAAAATTTTATTATTAATCATATAAAAATTTTTTATATCTAATTTTTTTTTTTTTGAATTTAGATATCTTGCCACTTTATCAGCTAAATCATAAGAATAAATAATTTTTCCATTTTGTAGTTTCATAGCTATCAAAAAATTATTTTTACTTATCAAAAAAATATAATTATTGTTTAAGATAGGTTTTAAAAAGGAGGAAAATTCTTTTTTATCATTTATTGAACCTGTTTTACTATCAAATATATAAAAATTATTGTTAGATGAAACTAATATCTTATTATTATGGTAAACTAAGTCATTTCCAAAAAATAGATTATTGATATTTAAGTTAAATGACTGATTTAAATTTATGAACCAATTTATTTTAAAGTTGTTAAGATTAATTGAGTATAAAGATCCATAAGTATTCAAAAAAAATATTTCACCCTCTCCTAAAACGATACTATTAGAAAATTGGTTATTAATACTAGTTTCTTCTGAAGGTATAAGTTTTAATAAATTTCCTGTTTTTTTTTCTAAAATATATAAATCATTATTTTGATTTGCAGCAATTAAATTTGTAGAGGATAATTTGATATTAGATCTAAAAGGTATTTTAAGATTTTTTGCCCATAAAATTTTTTTGGATTTGTAATTATAAGCATAAACATATCCAATATTATCAGAAACATAGATAATCCCTTTTTCTACAATCAAATTCAATTTTTTATCTATTTTTTTATATTTTTTTTTATAGAAATTAAAATTATCAATTATTTTTTTTTTGTAAATTGAGTATACAATTATATTTCCTTGTTCATCGTTTAAAATATGATTGTCATCTTCGAATAATATTTTACTATTAATTTTATGCTTTGTTAGCCTTTTGCTTTTAAAAATAATTTTATTTGAATTTTCATATTTAAGATTTTTAATATTGTTATGTTTATTAAATGAAAAATCCTCCCAAGATGTATTTTGCGAAGCTCTGGTAATTTTGAAATTAAATGCTGAGTTTATTTCAATAACTTTATTGAATTCCCCTTTTGATGAGGAAATCTTTTTGAAATCTTTGAAAATGATATCATATTGACTTATATCAGAATTCTTATTGTTCCAAATTCCACTTTTATTATCAAATGAACAACTTACAAAAAAAATTAAAATTACTAAAAAAAAAATTACTCTCATTAAGTTATTCTTCGATTAATTCCTGAGCTATGGATTTTAATTTTGAATTTTTTTCTACTAAATTTTTTAATATGATATTCCCCTCATCTTTATTGGAAATCTTAATTAGGTATAAAGCTTTCTTTAAGAAAATTAAATCTTTGCTATCTTTTGAAGTAACGGACTTTTCTAAAATTTCAAAATAATTTAAAATTTTATTTTTATCTTGGATCAAGTTCTTTTCTATAATTTCATTCAAAGATAAAATTGAATAAAAACTATTATTACTTTGAATAATTTCCTCATATATATTTATAGCTTTTTCTTTTTGTAATGAAGACATAAGAAGTTCGGCTTCAACATACTTTTCTGCAATTAATAT
>MDTA01179127.1_pt1 | contig 11439 bp, 13 predicted proteins | sample 811151 | NCBI WGS metagenome assembly MDTA01 (sample SAMN05326648, study PRJNA326480) | marine metagenome | isolation source: seawater | place: Indian Ocean: South | collected 2010 | reverse complement strand
TTCAAGCTGGAGCTGATCAAATTTTTGAAAAGGTAAAATTTGGAAAAATAAAAATTAGAATTTCAAAAAAATATAAACTTGTAGACGCTAAAGATGCACATGCAGACCTAGAGGCAAGAAAATTAATTGGCCCAGCAATTTTAATTCCTTAATGACAAAAAAAATAGTTTCTCCTTGTATCAGTATTTGTAAAACTGACCCTGTTTCTGGTTACTGCTACGGTTGCGCAAGAACTAATGACGAAAAAAAACAATGGAAAAAAGAAAGCGCTACTGAAGAGTGGAAAATAGAAAACCTAAAAAAAATAAAATCGAGAATGCAAGGCTGGCAACTGAGTACTTTTGAGGAGTCCTACAAACATAAAGTCAAACAAGGAATTTCACTTTTTAAAAAAAAACTTTTAGAAGAATGATCTATAAATCTTTTTTCATAGAGTCCATGTCACTAAGGTGATATTTCAATGCTTCATTTGACATTCTAACTTCCTGTAAAAATAAGAAAATTGAAATTATCATACATACGCAGCAAAGCGCAAAACTAAGTCTAGCGTAAAGTGTTAAGTTCAGATACAAAAGTAACACTGTAAGCATATTGAAAAGAAATCCAAACGATGAAAAACCCATTACATATTTAAGATAATTAGTTCTTTTATTTAAAACATGAAGTTGTTTTTCTAATTCTGGTGGAATTTTTTTTTCAAAAGCAAATTTGTCATGAAGTTGTCGAATTAATGCACTTAAAGTGTGAAAACGATTACTATACATGGTCATCATAAGCGGAATAGCTGGAAACATTAAAGCAGCAACTGTGTAATCTATGTCCATACCGAATCAAATTGATTATGAAGTTAGTGTTTGATATTTACAAGTAATATTTAATGAAGCACGTTAATATTTTCATAGAATTGAGCAGATTAAACAAGCCTATAGGATTTATGCTTTTGTTTTGGCCTTGCTCATGGGGATTAGCTTATTCTTATAAATTTAATCAAAATTTTGAGGTCTTTTTTTTTTTCTTAATTTTGTTTTTTCTTGGATCAGTTTTAATGAGGAGTGCTGGATGTATTTTTAATGATATTGTTGATAAGGATTTTGACAAGCAGGTTAAGAGAACTAAGCTAAGACCAATCGCTTCAGGTAAAATTTCTATCTTCCAATCTTTAGTCTATGTTTTTATTCTTTGTTTCTTTGCATTAATTATTTTAATTCAGTTTAATTTATTGACTATTACTCTTGGTCTGGCATCAATGTTCCTAGCTTTTGCTTATCCGTTTATGAAAAGAATTACTTACTGGCCTCAATTGTTTTTAGGGATTACATTTAATTGGGGATTAATAATGGCCTGGACATCTATTAATAATGATATTTCACTAAATATTATTATTCTTTATATAGCAGCCATATTTTGGACATTGGGCTATGACACCATTTACGGAGCTCAAGATATGTCTGATGATGAAATTATAGGCCTTAAATCTACTGCAATTAAATTCAAAGAAAATATTAATCTATTCGTATTATTATGTTATTCAATATCAGCATTACTTATAATTCAAACCTTTTCTAAATATTTTGGTACTAATTTTTTTAGTGTATTCTTTATTATGTTTTTATCAACTCTTGTTTATCAATTAAAAATCTTTGATAAAAATAAACCTATTAATTGTCTCAAAGCATTCAAGCTCAACAACTTATCTGGATTAATGTTATTTATCTCAATTTATTCAATTTAATTTCATGGAATTTAAAGATTTAAAAATAATACTAAAAAGACTTTATAAAGAATATATAAAATTTCATATCAAAACTATAATTTTTTGTTTATTTCTCTCGGTATTAGTTGCTGGGTCAACATCAGCTACTGCTTGGCTTTTAGACCCTGCAGTAAAAAAAATTTTTGTAGAGAAGGATCAAACATTAGCTTGGTTAATTCCAATAGCTATTATTCTTGCTTTTACAACTAAAGGGGTCTCGTTATTTTTAGCGAGATTATACATTTTAAAAATTGGGAATAAAATTGCTGGAGAAATACAAAAAAAAATATCTAACTCAATACTTTTTTCAGACATTCAAACTTTGGACTCTAGGCATTCCGGAAAATATATTTCAAATATGATGTTTGATGCTGGCCAAATACATACTTTGGTAAGTACCGCTGTTCTCAATATTATGAAGGATACTTTAACAATTATCTTTTTAGTAGGTTTAATGTTTTATCAAAATTGGAAACTAGCTTTATTTGCAATAATTATGATACCCCTAGCTGCTGGATTTGCAAAAAATTTAGGTCATAAAGTTGGAAAGGCTACGAAACAAGCTAGTGAAATTTCCGGACAACTGATTTCCTTTTTATCAGATATTTTTAGAGCTTCGAAAATTATAAGGATTTATCAGAAAGAGGATACTGAGGAAAAAAATTCTAATGAAAAAATTGATCAACTTGTTAATAAAAATATAAGACTTGGTGCACTAATTATTAGAGCAGGACCAATAATGGAAACACTTACAGGTTTGATGATTGCCGGATTTATTTTCTACTCTGGTAGGTTAATTAATGCTGGTGAATTAGAAGTTAATAACTTTTTTTCTTTTCTAGCAGCTATGATGCTCTCTTATCAACCGATAAGATCATTGGCTACAATCAATATGGCAATTTACCAAGGTGCTGCTGCTTCAAAAAGAATATTTACAGTTACAGATAAACCTATCGAAATAAAAAATGATGTTTCTTTACCAGATTTAAAAGTATCTAAATGTCAAATTGAATTTAATAACGTTGATTTTAAATATGAAACAACAAATGACAAAGCTGTTAAAAATATCACTATGCAGATAGAGGGGGGTAAAGTCACTGCTTTGGTCGGACAAAGTGGTGCGGGAAAGAGTACTATAATTAACTTAATTCCAAGATTCTATGATCCGCAAAATGGCTCTATTAATATTGACGGACAAAATATTAGAACAATAAATCTAAAATCTCTAAGAAAACACTTAGCTTTGGTAAGTCAGGACATTGTGTTATTTGATGATACAATTAAGAATAATATATCTTACGCAAATCCTAGCGCTTCAGATCAAGAAATAAAAAGCGCTTGTGAATTTGCTGCGGCTGACGAATTTATTAATAAACTTCCTCATCAATACGATAGTATTGTAGGTGAAAATGGAGTTAAACTATCAGGTGGTCAAAAACAGAGAATATCAATAGCCAGGGCAATCATTAAAAATTCTAAGATAATTTTATTAGATGAAGCCACGTCATCTTTGGATGCTGAGTCAGAGGATATTGTTCAAAATGCAATAAATAATTTGATTAAAGATCGAACAACCATCGTAATAGCTCATAGATTTTCGACAATACACAACGCAGATAAAATTTTTGTTTTTAAGAATGGAAGTATTATAGACTCAGGAAACCATAATGAGCTCATGAATAAAAGTAATGAATATAAATCACTTTACCAGAAACAACTTAAGTAGATTTAATGATATATGTTTATAGAGTTTTAACTAATATTCTATATCCAGTTATTGTTTTATTAATTTATTTTAGAAAGTTAATTAATAAAGAACATAAACTGAGATATAAAGAAAAAATTTTTCCTTCCGATTTTAATATTAAAAGAGAAAATAAAAAAAAACTCCTTTGGTTTCACGCCGCAAGTGTTGGAGAGCTTAAGAGTATTTTGCCTTTAATTGAAAAATTAAATAATGAAAGAGCAGATATTTATTTTTTAATAACTACCACGACCTTAAGCTCAGCAAGTCTTGCAAATGAAGAATTCAAACAATTAAATAATATTTCTCATAGATTTTTCCCGGTGGATGTACATTTTTTAATAAAGAAATTTATTTCTTCTTGGAAGCCAAAATACATTTTTTTAGTCGACTCCGAGATATGGCCTAATTTGATCATAGAAGCAGCTAATAACAAAATTCCATTAGCACTTATAAACGCACGTATTACCAACAAAACTTTTAAAAGGTGGAAGATTTTTCCTAATACTGCAAAAAAAATTTTTAATTTATTTGACTTGTATTTATCTTCAAATAATGAAACAAAAAAATATTTATCACAATTATGTACAAAAGAAATTTTGGATTTAGGAAATTTAAAATTATTTAATAATTTTAAAAGTAAAAAAATTAATAATATAAACCACAAAATTTTAGAAAAAAAAATATTTTGGCTTGCGTCTAGCACTCACAAAGGTGAGGAAGCTTTTTGTATTGATGCTCATCTTAAAATAAAAACAAGAATTAAGGAAATAGTAACTATTATTGCTCCAAGACATTTAAACAGAGTACATGGTGTTAAAAAATTATGTGAAAATTTTAATTTAAAATCACAAATATTGAATAAAGGAGAGCTCATTGAAAAAGATAAAGAAATAATAATAATAAATTCTTATGGAGATTTACAAAATTTTTATAAATATTGTTCAAGCGTTTTTATGGGAAAATCTATGGGGAGGAATTTGATTAAAGTTGGTGGTCAGAGTCCAATTGAACCTGCACAACTCGGGTGTAGAGTTTATCATGGTCCATACGTTTATAATTTTCAAGAAATTTATAAAATGCTTAACAATAATAAAATTTCACAATTGATAAAAAATTCAGAAGAGCTAGTAGCAAATATAATCTATGATCTTGAAAAACAAAATTTAAATAAAGATTCATTTTCAAATTTTATGAATGATTTGGGACAAAGAACTTTTCTTGATACTTTAAGAGTTATAAATCAATTTATCAAATGAAAATAATCAAACCTAATTTTTGGAGTAAGATAAATATTTTTTCTATTCTTCTATATCCGTTTTCTTTAATTTTTAGTTCAATAATTTTTTTAAAAAAATATTCTACAAGACAATTTAAATTTGAAATTCCTGTTATATGCGTAGGAAATATTTATTTAGGTGGCACTGGTAAAACACCTTCTTCAATTTTTATCGCAAACAAACTCAAAAAAATTGGAAAAAATCCTGTAATAATAAGAAAATTTTACAAAAATCATTTTGACGAGTATGAGCTTATACGTGAAAATTTCAGACAACCTATTTTAAATAGCAAAAGGCAGCAAGCGATATTTGAGGCACAAAAAAAAAATTTTGACAGTGTTATCCTTGATGATGGATTTCAAGATTATAAAATAAAGAAAAATCTAAATATTATTTGTTTTAATCAAAAACAAAAGTTAGGAAATAGTTTAGTCTTACCTGCAGGTCCATTGAGAGAAAATTTAAGTTCACTTAAAAATGCTCACCTTGTAATTATAAATGGAAAAAAAGACATTGAATTTGAAAATAAACTTTTTAAGTATAACAGCAATTTAGAAATATTTTACTCAACATATATTCCAGAAAATATCAGTAATTTTAAGAACAAAAAAATTTTAGCAGTTGCAGGAATAGGAAATCCTACAAATTTCTTTGACTTGTTAAATAATCATGAAATTATAATTGAAAAAAAAATGATATTTCCAGATCATTATTCTTTTAGTAAGGAAGAGATATCTAATATAATCGATGTTGCAAGAAAAAATAATTTACAAATTATTATGACTGAAAAAGATTATTATAGGATTAAAGACTTTAATTTCAATGAAATAAAGTTTTTAAAATTAAAGATGAAATTAGAAAATGAAGATAAATTCTTTAAAAGAGTTTTAGATTTATATGTTTAAATTCTTAAATTATTTTTTACAGTCTCTTATAATTTATTTCTTTTTCATTTTAGGCAAAATCCTAGGTTTAAGGCTAAGTCGAAAGTTGTTTTCTTTTATTTTTCTTTTTTTAGCACCTAAATTTAAATCAATTAAGACAATTGAGGCAAATTTAAATAATTTTTCAAAAAATATTTCGAGTCAAGAAAAAGAAAAAATAATTTCTGAAATGTGGAAGAATTATGGGATGACATTTGTTGAATATATGTATCTAAACTTTTTTAGAAAGAGTAATTCTCATATTTCAGTTTTTGGTGAAAATAATTTAAATAATGTTGTTGCAAAGAAAACTCCTGCTATATTTGTATCGGGTCATTTTGCAAATTTTGAATTAATGTCAATGGAGATATCCAAAAAAGGTATCAGTTTAGCTACTATATATAGACCACTTAATAATTATTTTTTAAATCCTACGATGGAACATTTAAGAAAAAGATATATTTGCGCTAATCAAATTAAAAAGGGCATCAATGGAGTTAGGGAGGCAATAGAGTATATAAAAAAAGATTTTAGTATTGCGCTAATGATTGATCAAAGAGTAAGTGAAGGAGAGAGAATAAGTTTTTTTGATAAGCCTGCTTTAACTACTACTTTACCAGCTCAGCTGGCAATTAAGTACAATTTACCCATAATACCTGTTTTTATAAAAAGAACATCGAAAAATAATTTTATTCTAGAATTTTACAAAGAAATAAATCCTAAAATATTCAAAAATAAAACTGAATTAACTTTAAAACTTAATCAAGAGCTTGAAAAAATGATTCGAAAAAACCCCACTCAATGGATTTGGTCGCATAATAGATGGAAATAAAATTATTTTTTTTTTAGAGTTAAGTATCTCTTATTAACCTCAACAGGAGAAAAATATGCCTCTTGTAAGTCAACATTCCAATAGTTTAAATCTTTTAATAAAATTTCTTTATTACTTATCGCACAATTAACGTAATCACCAGCCTCTACCACATCAAAAGAGTTGTGTTTAAAAATAACTTTAGCCTTTTTTTTCATATCTAATAAATTATACAATATATCAATAAATATGAATATTGGATTAATAGGTAGCGGCGGAAGAGAACATGCTATTTGTCATAGGATTAATCAATCAAAACTTAAAAAAAAAATATTTTGCTTTCCGGGTAATGCTGGTACGGCAAAAATAGCTAACAATATAAATATAGACATTTTAGATTTTAAAAAATTATTAACACTAATAAGATTATATAAAATTGATACTGTAGTTGTGGGACCTGAAGAACCTCTGGTTAAGGGGATAGTAGATTTTTTAAGCAAAAATAAAGTAAAAGTCTTTGGACCTGACAAATTTGCCTCAAAACTAGAAGGTTCAAAAGCTTTTATGAAAAAAATATGTAAATCTGAAAAAATTCCAACTGCAGCATATAAAATTTGTAAAAATAAACTTCACGTACTAAATTTTTTAAAAGATAACAGTTTTCCAATAGTTGTTAAAGCAGATGGTTTAGCCGCTGGAAAAGGTGTAACTATTTGTAGTAACAAAAAACAAGTATTAAAAATATCAAAAGAGATATTTAAAGGTAAATTTAAATCTTCAAAAAAAATTGTACTAGAAGAGTTTTTAGATGGTGAAGAGGCAAGTTATTTTCTTATTGTAGATAGGAATAATTTTAAATTTTTTGGTTCTGCCCAAGATCATAAAAGAGTAAAGGAAAATGATAAGGGAAGAAATACCGGTGGAATGGGTGCTTATTCTCCAGCACCAATAATAAATACAAAATTAGAAAAAAAAATAATTGATAGAATTGTAAAACCAACACTCAAATATTTAAAAGCAAAAGGTCATCCTTATAGAGGTTTTTTGTATGTAGGTTTGATGATAAAAAAGGGGGAGCCTTATTTAATTGAGTACAATATAAGAATGGGTGACCCAGAGTGTCAGGTTATATTGCCTAGACTTAAAACAGATTTTTTGAAAATAATTTATAATAGTGTCAATGACAATTTAAAAAAAACTAAAATAAATTGGCTTAAAGAAAAATGTATGACGATTGTACTATGTTCAAAAGGTTATCCTGGAAAATATAAAAAAAATTTAAAAATTGAAAGATTGCATAAAATTAAGAATGAGAAAAATTTCTATATTTACCACGCTGGAACAAGATTAATTGATGGAAGTTTTTTTTCAGTTGGTGGTAGAGTTTTAAACTTTACTGGGTTAGGAAATAATTTTTTCAAAATTCGAGAAAAGATTGTTAAGTCAATTAAAAAATTAAATTGGGGTAATGGTTTTTTTAGGAAAGATATAGGTTGGAAAGTAATAAAAAAAAATGAGAATAATAAGCGGAATATTTAAAGGAAAAAAAATTCAATATTTGAAATCAAATATTACTAGACCACTCAAAGACTCTGTTAAAGAAAATATTTTTAATATTTTGACTCATTCAAAAGAGATAAATATTAAAATTAACGAGGCAAATATTCTTGATTTATACTCAGGTGTAGGTTCTTTTGGACTTGAATGTTTATCTAGAGGTGCAAGAGAAGTTACTTTTTTTGAGAATAATAACGAAGCGCTTAGAATTTTAAACATTAATATAAAAGCATTATCATTGATTAATAAAGTTAAAATAGAAAATGGTAAAATATTAAGTATTAAAAAACCAATTTTAACAAAGGATAAATTTAAAATTTTTTTTCTTGACCCGCCTTTTGCAGACAAAGAATTTGTAAAAATTCTAAAAATAATTAAAAAAAAAGAAATTTTTAATTCTAATCATATAGTTATTATTCATAGGGAAAAAAATTCCGAAGATGAATTAGAAAATCTTTTGAAGATATTGTCTATAAGAAATTATGGAAGATCTAAAATTATTTTTGGAAAATTTATTTAAGAATTTTATTTGTTGAATTTTTCACTTGTTCTACTGCTGGCTGATCAAAAGGATTAACGCCAATTAGTTTGCCAATAATAGAAGTTTCTAAAATAAAATAACTAAAAAGCTCTACCAAACTTTCTTCATCGTCTTCTCTAATTTTAATTTCTCTAAAAGGAATTTTTTTTATTTTTAAAGATTGTATTAGAGCTAATCTTTGGGCACTCTTAATAAAATTCAAATTTTTATTGTTTAGATATTTTAAATTATTTCTTAATACGTTAGTTTTTAATTTAAGATCATATTTTTCTTCTACGCTGAAGATATAAAATATTTTATCTTTTGGCCCGTCTAAGTATAATTGTAATAAGCTATGATGATCTTTTGGATTATTTGAGATTGTTGGTAGAAATCCTTTTCCATCTTTACCTAAGCTTTCTGCTATAAGTTGTTGAAGCCAATATAAAAATTTTTCTAACTGGGACGAATAATTTAAAAAAATTAAATTTGTGTATTTTCCTTTTAATAATAAACTAGCCAATTTTATTGCACTTTCCTTTAAAATCTTATTATTACTTTTTTTAAAATATTTTTTTAAATCATGTCTAAAATATTTTATTTTCAATCCCATTAAAAAGGCTGGCACTATTCCAACCTCAGAAAGCACGGAATATCTTCCGCCTATAAATTCTTTATGTTCAACAAAAAGCAAATTAAATTTTTGTGAAAGAAAATATAAAAAATTATTTTTTTTTTCAGAGATTATTATTATATTTTTTGCGTTTTTTCTTATAATATTCAATGCTAATAAGTTTGAAATTGTCTCCAAGGTATTTCCAGATTTTGAAATTGTTAAAAATAGTACTTTTTTTAAATTCTTTTTTTTAAGCTTAATTAACTTATCAGCATCCATGTTGTTTAAAAAAAATAAATTCTTTTTAATCTTTTTTCTCAAAAAATTATAGATCGCCTCTGAACCAAGAACCGATCCCCCCATACCAATTATTACAATTTCTTTAAATTTTTTAAAAAATTTAAGTTTGCTAGCATTAAAATTCAATTTAAAAGTATCACTAAATAGATTGTAAGTATTTTGTGAATTATCAATATTACTTAAGATTTCCTTAAAGACTCTATTGTAATTATTTGAAAACTTTTTGGTATTTCCATATAATTTAAATGAAATTTTGTTTTCTATAGATATTTTTTTTTTTATCACTTTCTAATTTTATCAATAATTGAGTCTTCAACTGAAATTGAGGATTTAATTTCATTTGATTTTTTTTGAGAATTTTTTAAAATTTTTTTTATTTCATCATCTTCACTTTTTTGCTTGCTTTTTATTGATCCTGGCTCCGGCATTTTATCATAATCTGGCGGTAAAATTAGTGGTTCCTTTTTTTTTACAAGAAATTCATCTGTGGTTTTAATCTTCTCATTTCTCAAGACTTTACCTACATCTTCCATACTCGCGCAAGACATTAAAAATAATAAAGAAACAAATAGATAAATTATTTTTTTCATTTAATTACTTTTTATAAAAAAACCTTTCATAATGAAAGCAATTATACCAATTGTGATAAAAATATCTGCGAGATTGAATGTAAACCAATGAAAATTTTTGTAATGAATATCGATGAAGTCAGAAACTGCATTAAAAATCAATCTATCATAAAAATTACCAATTGCGCCACCTATAATAATTGAAAAAACTGTGCTATCGAACTTTCCCGAATTAATAATTATATAAAATAGATATAAAATTACTAATCCAATAATTAATGTGATCAAATTATAAACTAATGATGAATAGGAGCTTAGTAAACCGAAACCTATGCCAGTATTCCATACAAGATCAAAATTTATAAAATCATTTATATAAAAAGGATCTTCACCAAAATTTTTTATAATTTCAATTTTTGAAATTCTATCTATACTAAAAATTATAAGAACAATTATAAGATAATATAAATTTTCTCTTTTAATAACTTTGTTTTGTATTTCTTCAAGATAAATCAAAATATTGACTTTCTATTTTATTGGACATTTTTCTCTTTGGCATTTTTTCTCTAAGATTTTCCAACATCTTTCACATTTTTGTCCTTGAGCTTTTTTCACTTCAATCTTGATTTCACCGTTATTTGACAATTCTTTTTCTGCTTTTGAAACTATAAAATAATCTGCTAAATCTAATTTATCAAGCAGTTCAAATTTATCTTTATTTAATATCAGTTTAATTTCAGCCTCTAAACTTGATCCAATTTCTTTATTCGCCCTCTTCTCTTCTATAGCGATATTTGCATCTTGTTTAATCTTAAATAAATTTGACCATTTTTCATTAAGCTTATTATTTTTCCAACTATTTGGAATTTTGACAAAATTATTTTCGTGAATGCTTTCATTTTTGTCTTTTTTATTAACTAAACCGTAGATTTCCTCGGTAGTAAAAACTAAAATTGGAGCAAACCACTTTAATAAACTTTCTAAAATTATATTTAGGACGATTACACAATTTTTTCTCTTTTTTGAATTTATGCTATCACAGTAAAGAACATCTTTTCTAATATCAAAATAAAAAGAAGAAAGATCCAGAGTACAAAAATTTAATAACTCTTTATACAATTTGTGAAAATTATAATTTTTCAAATTTTCATCCACGGTTTTATTTAATAAAAATAATTTGTGTAAAATAAATTGTTCCAATTCATCTAATTCATTTAGTTTGATTTTTTCAAAGTTTTGTTTTTCAAAATTATCTTTTAAGTTCCCGAGCATAAATCTAAAAGTGTTTCTAATTTTTCTATAAGACTCTGCATGCTGTATTAAAATATTTTTATCTATTCTTAAATCTTCGGCATAATCCGATGCT
>MDTA01145410.1_pt1 | contig 11439 bp, 10 predicted proteins | sample 811151 | NCBI WGS metagenome assembly MDTA01 (sample SAMN05326648, study PRJNA326480) | marine metagenome | isolation source: seawater | place: Indian Ocean: South | collected 2010 | reverse complement strand
ATATGGATGATAAAAAACTTTTTGAAAATGATGAAATAAATCTATATGAATTATTTAAAACTTTTTGGGATTCAAAGTGGCTTATTTCTTCAATTACAATAGCTTCTTGTATTTTTATTGTTCTTTTTTCCCTTTCCATACCTAATATCTATAGATCATCAGCACTCGTCATGCCTGCTCAAAGCCAAGGTTCTAGTATGTCCAGCTCACTTTCTGGTCTTGGAGGTTTAGCTAGCATGGCCGGAATAAGCATTCCATCCGGAAACTCAAATAATAAAGAAGAAGCAATTGCTGTTTTAACTTCGCATCAATTTCTTGAGGATTTTATAGTCAATAATGATATCTTGCTCCCTCTTATGGCTTCAAAAGGTTGGGATGCAAAAAAAAATGAGTTAATTATCAATCCTAAAATATATGACACAAAGAATAAAAAATGGACAGGTAAAACTAATGCCGCTCCCTCTATTCAAGAAGCAGTAAGAAGCTTTAGGCAAATTTACATCGTTTCCGAAAATAAAAAAAATGGGTTCGTAACAATTTCAATAGATTTTTATTCACCTTATGTTTCAAAAGAATGGATTGACCTTATCATTGAAAATATAAATGAAACCATGCGAGTTCAAGCGGTGAGCATAGCAACATCCTCGCTGAATTATTTGAATGAGCAGATAAGCAAGACTAATATTTCTGAAATAAAGATTGTTTTATCTGAGCTTGCCAAATCCGAAACACAAAAAATAATGTTATCTAAATCATCACCTGAGTATGTGTTCAAGACAATCGATAAGGCATTTGCTCCTGAGATAAAGATTAGTCCTAGGAGATCTGTTATTTGTATTATAGGTGCATTGGTAGGATTCTCTCTATCTTTAATTATTTCTATTCTATTAAGGCTAAGAAAAGAAAAACATAATTCATGAAAATTTTAGTCACCGGATCGGCAGGCTTTATTGGCTCATCTGTCATCAAAAGTTTATTACAAAGGGGGGATGAAGTCGTTGGTATAGACAACATGAATAATTATTATGATCCTCAAATCAAGATCGATAGATTATCTCAATTCAAGGATCACCATAACTACTCTAATATAAAGGGTGATATCGCTGATAATAATTTACTTACTAATTGCTTCGAAGAACATCAATTTGATACGGTTGTTAATTTAGCTGCTCAAGCAGGAGTCAGATACTCGATTGAAAATCCAAGAGCATATATTGATAGCAATATTGTTGGGTTTTTAAATATTTTAGAATGTTGCAGAAATAATCAGATACAAAATCTCGTCTATGCAAGCAGCTCAAGTGTTTATGGTGCAAATGAATCTATGCCATTTTCTGTTGAGGACAATGTTGATCATCCATTAAGTCTTTATGCGGCCAGTAAGAAATCTAATGAGCTAATGGCTCATACCTATAGTGAACTTTATGAGCTTCCAACAACTGGCCTAAGATTTTTTACAGTTTATGGACCATGGGGAAGACCCGATATGGCGCTATTTAAATTTACAAAATCTATTCTTGAAGGTAAAGAAATAGAGGTATTCAATTATGGCAATCATAAAAGGGATTTTACCTACATAGATGATATTGTTTCAGGCGTTATAAAAGTGATAGACAATCCAGCGCAAAGAAATCAAGATTGGACTGGAAAAAATCCAGATCCAAGTTCAAGCAGGGCACCTTGGAAAGTTTATAATATTGGTAACAATTCTCCTGTTGAATTAAATGAATTTATAAATGCAATAGAAAGCTCGTTAGGCATAAAGGCTAAAAAGAAATTATTACCTCTTCAACCTGGCGATGTGCCTGATACTTTTGCAGACGTTAAAGCTTTAGAAAGAGATTTTGGGTATCGACCTGAAACAAGTGTATTGGCGGGTATTGATAAATTTGTTACTTGGTACAAAGAATATTTTAAATTATAAATAAATGAAATCTGATGATTTAAAAATAGCTGTGATCGGATTGGGTTATGTTGGACTCCCTTTAGCAATTGAGTTTGGTAAAAATAGAGAAGTAGTTGGATTTGATATAAATGAATCTAGGATTGATGAGTTAAATAAAGGAGAAGACTCTACCCTAGAATGTTCTTCAGAAGAGTTGCAAGAAGCAAAATATATTTCTTTTACTTCTAATTTAGAAGATATTGCTTCATGTAATTGTTTTATTATTACAGTCCCAACGCCAATAAAAGATAATAATTTACCAGACCTTAATCCGTTAAGAAAAGCTTCTGAGACCGTTGGACAAATACTTAAAATAAATGATCTCGTGATTTATGAATCAACAGTCTATCCTGGAGCAACTGAAGAATTTTGTGTACCAATTCTTGAGAGATGTTCAGGCCTTAAATTTAATAAAGATTTCTTTTGCGGGTATAGCCCTGAAAGAATAAATCCTGGAGATAAAAACCATAAATTAGTTAATATCGTTAAGGTTACATCTGGCTCAACAGAAAAAATATCAAACTTAGTTGATGATTTATATAAAGGAATAATTACAGCTGGAACTCATAAAGCCGATAGCATTAAAGTTGCAGAGGCTGCTAAGATAATTGAAAACACTCAAAGAGATTTAAATATAGCCTTAATTAATGAACTAGCTGTTATATTTAATCAACTAGATATTGATACTGAGGCAGTCTTGAAGGCTGCTGGAACAAAATGGAATTTTTTACCATTTAGACCTGGATTAGTTGGTGGACATTGTATTGGAGTAGACCCCTATTATTTAACACATAAGGCTCAATCCATTGGTTATGATCCAAAAGTAATATTAGCCGGGAGAAGACTCAATGACAGCATGGGAAAATATGTTGTTGATAAGCTTATAAAAGCAATGGAAGACAAAGATATTGAAATAAACTCATCAAAAGTCCTAGTCATGGGACTTACATTTAAAGAAAATTGCCCAGACTTAAGGAATTCTAAAGTTGTAGACATAATTGAAGAGCTTTTGTCTCTTGATGTTAGAGTTGATGTTCATGATCCATGGGTAAACAAGTCTGAAGCCGAAAGATCTTTTGGTCTCGTCCCCAAAACAGATTTAATTAACGGAGCTTATGATGCAGTATTACTTACTGTTGCGCATGAGGAATATAAAAATATGCAACCAGATGAAATAAAAGCTCTCTTAAAAAAAGAGGGTATCTTATATGATCTAAAATCAATCTTTCCAAAATCCTCTTCGGACTTGCGATTGTAGTTTATGGCTTCTTCGATATTTGACATTATAAAATATACAAAAATGTTCCAAGATTACCTTGGAATAAGAATATATTTCATCTTTTTTCTTGGCTTATTTGCAGCTCTGTCTGAGGGAGTTGGTATTTTATTGCTTCTACCCTTGCTCGAAAGTCTTGATGGAACAATAGCATACGAAGATCTTTCTGGAATAAATAAATATGCAATAGATTTTATTAACTACATTGGCTTAACAGATTCAACATCTGGGATTATCTTGTTAATTACAATTGCCTTTATATTCAAAGGACTTATTACTTTTATGGCCCTAGGCTTTAGTGCATATCTAATAGGAAAGCTACTAAGGGAGTTAAAGTTTCGTTTGTTTGATAATTATAGCCTTATGACCTTTGGGTACTATTCCAGCAAAGATACAGGACACTTTACAAACTTAATTAACGAACAACCAACAAAAGCCCTAGAAGCTTTTAGGCAACTTACAGTGTTTGGCGGACAATTAGTTACAACAATCGTACTAATGACAATAGCTTTCGTCATGACCTGGCAATTTGGATTGATGGCATTCGGTGTTGGGATGGTTTTGCTTCTAATCTTTATGAGTCTAAATAATTATGTGAGAAATCTATCAAGAGTTACTGCAACTGAGAATGGTATTTTAACAAGATGGCTAATTCAGACTCTCCAAGCCTTTAAATATTTAACAGCAACTGGGCAAACCTCACTCCTAAAAAAGAATATTCTTAAATCAATAGAAACTTTAACTCAAAATCAGGTTAAGTCAGGTGTTGCAGCAGCCTTTACACAATCTGTAAGAGAACCCATAGCAGTAGTATTTATTATGACTGTAGTTTTTGTTCAGATATACATATTTGGAGCTGAGGTAACTCCAATTTTAGTCTCTATAGTTTTATTTTATAGAGCATTAAATGCAACTTTAGCAGTGCAAAGCGCTTTTCAAGGGACATTCCAACATATTGGAAGTATGGAGTTGGTTAATCAAGAATTTATCAGTCAAAAGAGAAACCAGATTCAGGATGGTTCAATGCAAATTAAGACTTTAGAAAAGGATATTATTTTAGATAAGGTTTCCTTTAGTTATGGCGATAAGGAAAAAAATGTTTTAGAAGATATTTCTTTAAAAATAAATGCAAAACAAACTGTTGCAATTGTCGGTGAGTCCGGCTCAGGAAAGTCTACATTGGTAGATTTAATTACATTGATGCACACCCCAATAAAGGGTGAAATATATGTTGATGATATTGATGGAAGAGAAATTTATAAAAATAGCTGGAGATCTCAATTAGGATATGTTTCTCAGGAAACAATTATATTTGATGACAGTATTGCAAATAATATTTGCATGTGGAGCGGAGATTATAAAAATGATAAAAAGCTTTTATTAGACATACGAGAAGCCGCTAAACAAGCAAATATTCTTGATTTTATTGACTCACTTGAAGATGGGTTCGACAGTATGGTGGGAGATAGAGGCGTTCTTTTATCAGGAGGACAAAGACAAAGACTATTCGTAGCAAGAGAATTATTTAGAAAACCGAATTTACTCATTCTTGATGAGGCTACAAGTGCTTTAGATTCTGAATCTGAAAAGGAAATACAGAAAAGTATAGATAACCTAAAAGGAAAAATAACTGTAATTGTAATTGCTCATAGGTTATCAACTATTAAAAATGTTGATTGCATATATGTTCTCAAAAATGGAAGATTGATAGAAAGTGGCTCATATTCTGATTTAATAAAAGACAAAGAATCTAATTTCGGTAAAATGATCGAACTTCAATCTTTAGCTGGTTCTTGAGCCTTTCATATATAATAGTCGCATGAATAATCAGCTCATACCATATGGGAAGCATTTCATCGATCAAGATGATATAGATGCAGTAATAGATGTGCTCAAGTATAGGAATCTAACACAGGGCGAGGCTGTAGATTCATTTGAAAATGCTGTTGCTGAGTTTGTTGGCGCTAAATACGCCGTCGCTATGTCAAGCTGGACTGCTGGTCTCCATATGGCATGCTTGGCTGCAGATATAAACGAAACTCAAGATGTTATTACATCGCCAATAACCTTTGTTGCAAGTTCAAATGCGGTTTTGTATTGCAATGCTAATCCAGTTTTTGCAGACATAAATTCAGAGACAATAAATATTTGTACAGATGCCTTGGAGCAAACAATTCATAATAATCCAAAAACTAAAGCGATCATACCAGTTCATTTTGCTGGAGTTCCATGTGATATGAAGAAAATTCAACAAATTGGCATCAAAAACGATGCTTTGATTATTGAAGACGCTGCTCATGCGCTGGGTGCAAAATATACAGATGGGTCAATGGTGGGCTCATGTAAATATTCAGATATGACCGGTTTTTCTTTTCATCCAGTCAAATCAATAGCAGCCGGTGAAGGCGGAATGATAACTACAAACAATGAAGATATTTATAAAAAATTATTGCGACTAAGAAGTCATGGTATAAACAAATTAGATGATAATTTTATAAATCAAGACCGCGCAAATACTGAAGGTAAACAGAATCCTTGGTATTATGAAATGCAGGAGCTTGGATATAATTACAGGATTACTGACTTTCAATGTGCGCTAGGCGAGTCTCAATTAAAAAAACTACCTGATTTTATAAAGAGAAGAAAAGAACTAGTAAAAAAATACGATCAAGCTTTCCAAGAAATACCTGAAATAAGTTCAATACAACAAGACTATAGAAACGATAGCTCTCACCATCTATATGTAGTAAGAATTAAATTTGATCAACTAAACATAACTAGAGCAGATTTTATGTATGAGCTTAAAGAAAATGGAATTCTGTCCCAAGTGCATTATATGCCAGTAACATCCCATCCATATTATGAAAAATTAGGTTACAGGACTGCGAGCTTTCCTGAGGCTTCAAGTTATTATGCAGAGGCTTTATCTATACCTCTTTATTATTCTTTAACTAACTTGGAACAAGAAAAAGTTATAGACACAATCAAAAAGATAATTAAAAAATGAGCTTTCTAGCAATTGTTCAAGCGCGAATGGGTTCGACTCGCCTTCCAAAAAAAGTGATGAAAGAAATTATGGGAGTCCCTAGTATCAAATATCTTCTTGATAGATTATCAAAATCTAATAAATTAGATGAAATTATTGTTGCAACTTCCTCAGAAGAAGTTAATAAACCTTTAATTAAATATCTTGATGAAATTGGTTATAAAGTGTTTATTGGAAGTGAGGATAACGTCCTTGAAAGATACTATTTAGCTTCTAAAAATTATAAGAATCATAATATAGTTAGAATAACTGGTGATTGTCCTCTAGTGGACTCCTCATTGTTAGATAAGATGATTGATTATTTTATAGCACATAATAGTGATTACTTATCAAATCTTTGGCCAAGATCTTTCCCAAAAGGCTTAGACATTGAGATATTTACGTATCAATCTTTAAAAAGAGCTTATCATGAAACAAATGACAAATATGACCTTGAACATGTGACCCCATATATTCGTGAATCAGGCAAGTTTAATGTTACAAATTATTCAAATAAAAATGATTATTCGGAGCAAAGATGGACAGTGGATTGGCCAGATGACTTTGAATTAATTAAAGAGATTTTTATAAATTTTTCACCTGAAATATTTTTTTCTTGGGAAGACGTAATGACTTTATCTCAGGAAAAACCTGAAATATTTAATATCAATAAGCATTTAGTTGAGAAATGAACATTCTTTTTTTAGGTTACAACAAACAAGAAACTACATTAATTGATTTTCTGGTTAGCAGAAACCATGATGTCAAAAATTCTTCAAATAGATTTGATGATTTATCAGGTTATGACTTAGTTATATCTTTTGGATACAGATACATTTTCAAAGAATATCAGTTACAAACGCTCAACAGACCTATAATAAATTTACATATTTCTTATTTGCCTTTTAATAGAGGCTCACATCCAAATTTTTGGGCACACTACAAAAAAACTAAATCAGGAGTTTCTATTCATGAGATCGATAATGGAATAGATACTGGACCAATTATTTTTAGGAAAGAAGTTATATTTTTAAATTTAAAGATGTCATTAAAAGATAGCTACAATCATCTTAAAATGGAAATAGAAAAACTTTTCATTGAAAATATAGACTTAATTGAATCAAGAAAATATAAAGTGATATCTGAAGATGAAATAGGCACTTACCATGCCAAAAGTGATCTTCCAGAGTGGGTAAATTGGAACATGACTATTGAAGACGTTATAAATAAATGAAAAATATTGATGAGTGTTTCGTAGTTCTTGGCCATCTCATGAGCGCAACCGGGGAGTTAAGTAATGAATCAAAAAGACGTGTACTAAAATTAGTAGAATGTATAAAAGATAAAGAAAATCAATTAATTTTCTTTTGCGGGTGGGATTATAGAAATGATTCTAATATCAAGTTAGCTAAAGCGCTCAGTGATTTTTTTATAAAACAGAAACCTAGTGCTCATAAAATCATCTTATTAGAATCTTCAAGAGATACTGTTGGAGATGCAGTATTATTGAAATATTATTTTGAAAATCATATTGCTGAAAAAAAAATAAATGTTATTACAAGCAATTACCATATTGATAGATCACAAAGAATATTCGATTTTGTTTTTTATCAAAATGATATATTAATGCATGCTGCAAAAATAGAATTCAACAAAGAAAATGATATTCATGAATATAAATCATTGGAGGCCTTTGAAGAAACTTTCAAAGATATTAATCCTGGAGATATAGATGCAATTTATGAAAGATTAATTTCTTCTCATCCGTATTACAATGGAAAAATACATGCAAGGCTGGATTAATATAAAATTACACCATTAAAAATGAATAAAACTATATCTATAAATGGAGTTAGTATCGGACAGGACTTTCCTCCATATGTAATTGCTGAAATGTCTGCAAATCATAATGGAGACTTTAAAGCAGCTCTAAAAATAATTGAAAATGCTGCCAAATCTGGCGCCAGTGCTCTAAAAATTCAAACATATAGGCCGGATACAATTACTTTGGATTGTGATTTACCTGATTTTCAAATTAAAGATGGTTTATGGCAAGGAAGAACGCTTTTTGATCTATATGATTGGGCTCACACACCTTGGGAATGGCATAAAGATTTATTTGATCATGCCAAAAAATGTGATATCACGATATTTAGCTCACCTTTTGATAATACAGCAGTTGATTTACTGGAAGATCTAGGAGCCCCCGCATATAAAATTGCATCATTTGAGGCAATCGATCTTCAATTAATTAAATATGTGGCCTCAACAAATAAACCTATGATTATATCCACAGGCATGGCAAATATGGCTGAAATTGGAGAAGCCATTGAAGTCGCTCAAGATAATGGTTGCAGTGAGCTGGCTATCCTTCATTGTGTTAGCGGCTATCCTGCACCAATCACTGATTATAATCTGAATACAATACCAGATATGATAAACAAATTTGGATTAGTAACAGGTATCTCTGATCATACTTTAGATAATGTGACCTCAATAGCAGCGGTTTCATTGGGAGCTTCAATAATTGAAAAGCACTTCACCCTGGACAGAAATGGTGGAGGTCCTGACGACAGTTTTTCTCTTGAATTAGAAGATATGGCTAATTTATGCTCAGGAGCAAAAAATGCATGGTCTGCTCTAGGTAAAATAAACTATGAAAGAAAAGCCAGCGAAGAAAATAATATAAAATTTAGACGTTCTCTTTATTTTATTAAAGATTTAAAAAAAGGAGACATTATCATGGAAGATTCAATTAAAAGCATAAGGCCCGGCTATGGTCTTCCACCCAAACTATTTAATGATGTTATCGGGAAAACTGTCAATCGTGACATTGAATTCGGTACACCTGTTTTAAGTAAGCATATTAAGTAATATTGCTCAAAAGGATATAAAAAAATGAAAAAATATTGCTACTGTATGACTGGAAATCAAGTTTGGTTTGATGCGGCTGTAGAGCTTTATGATAGAAATATAGCTGAGCCAGTTTTTTGGTTGGGGGATGATAGACATCACAAGAAAGCCAAAGAAAAATTTGGTAAAAGTGTCATGAGGATGCAAGATTTTGTTCATTATCAGACTAACATCCAAGATATTAACTATGATGGCGAACATATTGGATTCTTTACGTCAGAAAATTATTTAAGAGCAAAAGATAGATGTCTAAAAATGATGGACCGTTTGGATTTATATGGAATCTTTGGAAGAATAGACAGAGAAACAATCTTCCATAAATTATCAATTGCCATATTAAAAAATGTTGAGGACAGCAAACCCGATGCGATGGTAGTTGCAGAAATGCCTCATTCACATGCTCAATATTTACTTTATGAAATATGTTCATATTTAGAGATAGAGATTGTTAAATTCAATACTTGGATGCCAGTACCTCTTTTATTTTTACAGAATGTTAGAACTGGTGAGAGACTAAAGAGGAAAATTCCAATTAATAAAAATCTTTTTGAAAAAATAGATCTTGATATAAATTCTCATATTAAAGCTGTATTAGATAAAGACGAAAATTATGAACTCCCATACATGAAGACCCAAAGACTTCAATTAGGTTTAATCAATAAGATTTTAAATTTTTTAAAAACAGGTTTTTTAAGTTTTTTGAAAGAAGCATGGTTTCAGATAAGAAAGTATTATTCTTCGGATTATTACCATATCAACCCATTTAAGATTGGTGCATTTGGAAGATCAAAAATACAAAGAACAAGAAAGAAAAATCTCATAAAACATCTTAACAAAAATGTTGACCAAATTAACCTCGACAAAGACTTCGTATATTTTGCATTACATTTTGAACCCGAAAGAACAACAAATCCAGATGGAGGCATATTTCATGACCAGGCTATTGCAATATTAACTTTAAGAGAGTTCCTTCCTAAAAATGTTGACTTATATGTTAAAGAACATCCATCACAATTTTTTATGAATGATAGAGGATCAAGAGGGAGAAGTCCTTTGTTTTATGAATTTATTAAAAATATCAATGGAGTGAGATTAGTTTCTCCAAAACAAGATTCATTAGATTTAATTAAGAAATCAATTTTCACATCAACAATTAGTGGAAGTGTTGCTTTAGAGTCGGCTATTATGGAAAAAAAATCTCTTATATTCGGAGACACATGGTTCAATAACTGTCCAAATGTTACCACTTGGTATAATGAAATCAATTTTAGAGAATTTATTAATTTACCTATCAATAGTTCTAAAAAAATACATGAATTTCTTCTAGATGAAAAAAATCTACATGGTATTCCTGGCTGTCAAAATATTAGCGCTCAAAAAAGATTCCCTAACTATATGAATGAAGAGTTTTTAGATGCAGAGCTTAAAGGTGTTACTCACTTGTTGGAAGAATTCTTTAAGAGCATTCCATGACAATAAATTTATTATGAAAACAGGAGCAGTAATATTTTCCAGGAATAGCTCAACTAGATTACCTGGTAAAGCCCTAATAGATATTTCTGGAAGATGTTTGCTTGGAAGGGTTATTGACAGAACAAAAGAAATCAAAGGAATAGTTGACATAATAGTTGCTACATCAACAGACAAAGAAGATGATCAAATCGTAGATTTTGCAGAACATGAGAATGTTAATGTATATAGAGGGAGTTTGAAAGATGTTGCAAGCAGAGCTCTTGATTCCTGTCTAAAGTTCAACTTAGATAAATTTGTAAGAATATGTGGAGATAGGCCATTTTTTAGCCCTAAATTAATCTCAGACTTAATTGAGTTAAGCAATAATTCAAATTTTGAAATAATAACTACGACGTTTCCTAGAACTTATCCTCCAGGACTTACATGTGAAATTCTAAAAACTAAGATATTAAAGGATTCTATCAATTTAATAAAAAATACAGATGATAAAGAGCATGTAACTAGTTACTTTTACAAGCATTCAGATAAATTTTTAATAAAAAATATATCTCCCAATGAAGATCTTAATTTTGATGGAATTAATCTATGTGTTGATACTCAAAAAGATCTAGAGCGGGCTGTTTGGATTGCCAATGAAATCGATAAAAAGGAACTGTCCTATGATAATATACCCAACATTATCGAATTAGCGCATGAATGGGAGGAAAATTTCTCTAGATTAGGTAAGGATTAAATATGATTATTTTAGGAATTCATGATGGGCATAACGCTAGTGCAGCTCTGATAGTTGATGGAAAACTTATTTGT
>MDTA01222534.1_pt1 | contig 11442 bp, 9 predicted proteins | sample 811151 | NCBI WGS metagenome assembly MDTA01 (sample SAMN05326648, study PRJNA326480) | marine metagenome | isolation source: seawater | place: Indian Ocean: South | collected 2010 | reverse complement strand
TGCAGTAATTGTCGATACACTTGCTTGATAAATATTTTTAGTAATAATGTGAGGAGAAAAAACAGATAATCCCTCATGAGCGGTTGCAGCACAATGATACATAATATCAATGTCTTTAGTGATTTCTGTCATCTTTTCTAAATCACAACAGTCAACGTTATGAAATTTAATTTTTTTATTATCTAAGTTAGATAATTCACCTCCTATTAGATTATCATTCCCATAAATTTCATGACCTAATTTTTCAAGTCTTTTTGCTAAATGACTTCCTAAAAACCCAGCAATACCTGTTATGAATATTTTCATAGACAACTGTCTTTTATATCTTTATTTATAAATTGTAAATTAGTCTAATATGTCTTATCTAAATGATTTAACAATAATCATTGTAACTTATAGAACAAACAAAGAAATTTTATCTAATTGTATTAATTCTATTGACTCAAATGTAAAAATACTAATTATCGAGAACTCTAGTGATGAAGATTTTAAAAGTGAGCTAGAAAAAAAATATTCAAATATTTCAGTAATTTTAGCTAATAAAAATTTAGGTTATGGGGCTGGAAATAATTTAGGGTTTAAAAATATAAAAACCAGATATGGACTTGTTACAAATCCAGATGTCGTTCATCAGGGTGATTTTTTTATTCAATTAAAGAATTATCTTAAACCAGATTTTGAATTCTCCATAATTGGCCCATCATATTATAACGATACTCATCAATGGCCATTTGGTTCATTTGATCATAGAAATGATCCTCATTTAAGAAAAAAAAATTACGATGAAAATTCTTTAAAAGAAGTGGATTGGATTGTTGGATGTTCAATACTGGTTGATACTAAATATGTAGATAAAAATGATATGTTTGATGAAAATATATTTTTATATTTTGAAGAGGTTGACCTTTGTAAAAGAATTAAATCTAAAAAGGGAAAAATTTTTAGTAGTTCAATTTTAAAGATAAAACATTTAGGACATAAGAGTTCAGCTGCAACAGATCCAGAGTACTCAATCGAAACAGAAATGTTTAGAAATTGGCATTGGATGTGGTCCTGTTTTTATTATTACAAAAAACATAACAATTATTTATACGCGATATTTAAAATGTCTGGAAAATTTATAAAATCCTTGATGAAGACTATTATATTTTCTATTTTTTATAACAAAGTAAAACAAACTGCTTATTTTGCAAGATTATATGGGCTCACGTGTTCATTTCTTGGAATGAAATCTTTTTATAGAGTTAAGTCTCTCTTTAAATAATTTCTTAAAGATTAATTTATTTCAAAATCATGAAATTTTTATATCAATTTGAACGTAAAAGATTATAATATTACAGAAGATATATTTCAATCAATGATGCATATAATGCCAAAGTATTTAAGAAAAAAATATTCATTAAATAAAAAAAAAATTTTGTAATTAAAGTGTACCATCTAAGAACCAAGGTGTTAGTTTGTTATATTGCATATGAACCATTGGGTACTGGTCACTTAAAAAATTTTATAAAAGGATATAAAAAATTTTATAGTGGTTATAATCATGAATTACTGATTTGTTTCAAAAAATTTAAGAATGAAGACATAATTCAAAAATGGTCAAAAGAGATAAAAGTAAAATTCACAAAATATGTAGATAAAGAGACTAAAAATGATTTTGATATTGGAAGTTATTATAGAATAGCAAAGAAATACAACAATAGACACATTTTATTTTTAAATTCTTACACAAGACCTAATGTAAAAAATTGGTTAAAAATTTTTATGCGTCATTATGAAAAAAAATCTGTTATTGGTGCTTTTGGTTCTTATTCAAGCTTATCAAGTTTATTTCTTAACTTTCATTGGTCAAATTATTCAAAGTTTCAACAATTTAGATGGGGAATTAAATATTTATTTAAATTTAAATTATTTCCTAACCCTCATTTAAGAACTAGTGGTTTTTTAATATACGGCAAAGATTTTTTAAATATCAAACTTAATATAAATAAAATGATATATAAAATTGAAAATAATTATTTTGAAAGTGGTAGAAACGGGTTTTCATCACAATTAATTAAAAAAGGCTTTAAATTAAAAATTGTTAATTCAAATAATATTTCATTTGAAATTAAGGATTGGGTAAAAAGCAATACATATGGTTTGGGGAATCAAAATAATCTTATTTTGGTTGATCACCGAAGTGATTTTTACAGTAAGGCCAGTGAATCAGATAAAAAAAAAATAAGATATTCTAATTGGGGGATATATTAATTTAAAATAGCTCTGTAAAACGACTTTTTTCCACAATTTTAAATTAAATATCTAAATTTTTTATGCCAAGCTATAATAGAATCTAACTTTTCATAAACATTCGTAAATTTTTTAAAACGGGTAAATTTAATTACCTTGTTGTTTTTACCATGAGTTTTATGTACTTCAAATTTATTAAGTTTTGTATTAATTATTTTATTAAACAAAATTTTTTTTGATATCGTATTTACTAATTTTCTAACAAATATTGGTTTGCCGCAACAAATATTAAATATTTGATTTGATCTGTATTTTTTTTTAATCAAAATTTCCAAAATATTTACTACATCATCTATATAAGTAAAATCTCTCCAATGATTGCCACTATTATTTAAGTAAAACTTTTGTTTTTTATATGCTGCATTTAGTAATTTTAAAATCATCATATCAGGTCTTCCCCATTCACCATAAACTGTAAAAAATCTTAGTCCTATATACTTCGTATATTTATTGGTGATTATATTAATATACTCTTCATTAAATTTTTTACTAAGCCCATAAATATTTTTAGGATTCAAATTAGATTTTTCATTTACTGGAAACTTGTTTTTTTCTCCAAAAACTGAGCTTGATGACGCATAAAAAAATTTTTCTATCTTATATTTTTTTGACACTTCAATTAAATTATGAAATCCATAAATATTACTTTCTAAAAACTTTTCTGGATTAGTTGATACATACCTCACTCCAGCTTGAGCTGCGAAATTACAAATAATATTGATTTTATTTTTTTTAAAAATATTTTCTAACTTTTTTTTATCAAGTAAATCTACTTTATAAAATTTAAAATTTTTATACTTTTTGATTAATGATAATCTTTTTTTTTTTAGCTTTACAGAATAAAAATTATTAAGATTATCAAGACCAATAACATTTAAATTTTTATTATTTTTAAGTAACTTTTGAGTTAAGGAATTTCCAATAAAACCTGCGCAACCCGTTATTAATATATTCATATATTTTATAAAAATTAAATGCTAAGTATTTAACATGTGTGGTTTTATAGGTTTTATTTCAGATATCAATGATAAACAAAATGACATAATTTCAAAAAAATTTGACTTTTATTATAAAGTATTAAAAAAGAGAGGTCCTGACTATTCTGAGATTAAAAAAATAAAATTTAAATCAAAAATAATTCAGCTAGGATTTGTCAGATTATCAATTCAAGATACAGCACAGCATTCTAATAAAATTTTTCATGATAAAAATAGTCTAATTTTGTTTAATGGTGAGATTTATAACTTTAAAGAATTAAAAAAGAAATATCTCTCCAGCGTAAAATTTGAAACAAATACCGATACTGAAGTTTTGTTCAAACTTTACCAATTAAAGGGTAAAAGAATTTTAAGGGAACTAAGAGGAATTTTTTCTTTTGTATTCATTGATTTTAAAAGCGAAAATATTCAATTAATACGTGACTTTACAGGAACAAAACCACTTTATTATTCTAAAAAAAGACTTAGCCTATTTTTTTCATCTGAAGCCTGGTTTCTTTATAGCGTATCTGAAAAAAAAATAGATGAGGACTGTTTTAATTATTATTTTAATTTCGGATTCACGAAGGAGGACAAAACATTAATTCAAAATGTAAACAAAATTCCTGCAAATCATATTTTTAAATTTAATTTAAATAACTTTTCACTAGATAAGGAAAAATATTATGATTTAGATCTTCAGAAAAATTTTGATAATCCATCAGTAGAAGAAACTAGGGAATATGTGGAAAATTCAGTAAAAAGAAATTTAATATCTGATACAAAAATAGGAACTTTTTTATCGGGAGGAGTTGACTCAAGCACAATTACAATAATGGCAAAGAAATTTAATCAAAATGTTGAGTCTTTTACTACATTTTTTTTACCTGAGAATAAATTTAAAAAATTCAATGTCGATTTCGATTTTTCTAAAAAAATTTCTAGAGATTTTGATATAAAATTTAATACTTATTTTATTGAAGATAATAATCAATTTTTTGAAGATTTTTTAAAAGTGACAAATTATCTCGATGAACCTGTTTCAAATTTAAATTTTTTAAATACTTATTGGCAAACAAAATTAGCAAAAGAAAAAGATATAAAAGTTATCTTAACAGGAGACGGAGCTGATGAATTGTTTTGCGGATATGATAGGTATGTTTCTGCCTATATATCCTCAAAATTTAAGATATTTAAATACTTTAATAAAAAAATAGATATAATGAATAATCTTAAAAAAAATGAAATCCCCTCCTACTATTATTCAATATTTAAAAGTGAAAACTTTCATAATTTATTAAAAAATAAAGTTGATAAAAAAAATATCATAAATGATGATTTTTTTGAAGGTTTTGATTCAGATAATAAAATAGATTTAATAAATTATTTTGATACTAGATACTGGTTGGTTAATGAAAATAATTATAAACTTGACAAATGTAGTATGATTAATTCTATTGAGGCAAGAGTTCCTTTTCAAGACTTAGATATTTTAAATAAATTTTTTTTTATCTCTAATCAAAAAAAATTTAATTATTTTAAAAGGAAATTCTACTTAAAAAATATTGGAATTTTACCAAATTATGTCATCAAAAGGAAAAAAATGGGATGGTTTACTCCAGATCGTATTTTTTTAGATAATCATTTAGATGAAATCTTTAAAAATTTTTTTACTAAAAGTAAAATTGATAATCAAGATGTCTTCGATTATTCAAACTTAAAAAAATATTTTGAGTCATACCCAATTAATACCTATAAAATTAAGAGACAAATTTTAACAATAATTTTTTTTCAGTTATGGTATGATAATGTTTTAAATGCATTCTAACTCGAAAACCTTATAATTCTGCTTACTCTTTTACTCCAAGTAAAATTTTTAACCTTGATAAAAGCATTTTTTCTTAAATTTTTAAATTTTGACAAATTTTTAAACACGTGACTAATTTTTTTTGCCCACAATTCAGGGCTTTCAGAAGAGATTAATATTGAATTCTTATTATTCAAAATATGTTTGTAAACAGGCATCTTGCTTGCAATTATGATTTTTTTAGATGCCATATAGTCAAATAATTTCATAGGAGACATGTACTTACTCGTCTCGATACTTTTTGATCTAACAAAGACTTTTTTAGAATATGGGAGCAATAGAATATTGTACTTGGAGAGTACCTTAGGAATATTTTGATATTTTATATATCCCTTATATTCAATATTTTTGAATTTTTTAAAACTATTTTTAGAAAAATTTGAATTAGAAAAATCACCATATAAATGAAAAAAAATATTTTGATTATTTTTTGATATGTTTATTATATTTTCAATTCCTTTTCCTTTCGCAAAAGAACCGCTATATGCACATGTGTTTTTATAAATTTTATTTTCTTTTTTGAAATTAAAATTTTCAATATCAACACCATCATCTAAAATAATCGATTTATTTCTTTTTAAATCATAATATTTACTCAAATTTTTTGTAATAAAAATAAATCGTAGATTTTTAAAAGATGAAAAGTTTTTAAAAAATAAAAAAAAATATTTTGTAAATCCTGTTAATTCATGATGCAGTTCCAATATTACTTTGTTTTTAAAAAAATTGAGTAAAATAGCACTAATAATACTTCTTGAAATAATTAATGAATTATTTTTCTGTTTAAGCAATTTTATTAGTTTATATGAAAATAAAACTCTCCCCAAAAAATTGTTTTTTTTTATGTTAAAGCTATTAATTTTGAAATCTTTTTTACAGTTGTACTGCTTAAGATAATCTAAATTTTTTTTTTTGTTTAAAATATATAAATTTGTGTTAATTTTTTTTTTCGCAAATTCATTACACATCTTCATTACATGAATAGAATATGCAGATTTAGATGGTAGAGAAAGTTCTGCAATATAATCAATATTTTTTAAATTCATTTTTTACAACTACAATGAATCCCATTATAATATTTGCTAAAATCTTTTGAAAAAATTTTAATAAATCGATCAAGTAATATAAAAATTATGAATAAAGGAATTTTTAATAATCTTATTTTGACATATTTCAATATTATTTCTGAGAATACAGCAAATGGCCCAACACCAATTAAATAAATTTTTGCATCAAAACCTAATTCTTTGAATAGTATGTCAAGATATTGGTGCGTTGGTCTAAATATATCTTTAGGATCAGAATGATACATATGCATAAAAGGAACAAAGAGTTCAAGTTTTCCGTCTTTTTTTAAAATCCTGTGTATTTCTTTTAATAGAACTTTATATTCAACAATGTGTTCTAGAACGTTAAATAATATTACAGTATCATATTTTTCACTGGGTATGTCTAATTTTTTTTCTAAATCTAATTTAATAAAATTTTTTTTTTCTGAGTCGTTATTGTCCGCAAATGTTATTTCTGAATTTTTTGACTCTAAAAATTTATAATAAGAATTATGTTGCCCACTACCAAGATCTATAACTTTTCCATTTATTTTTATATTCTGTAAAAAAATATTATGGAAAATTCTTATTGGCGATTTATTTTTAAAAATTAAAGATATCAAGTTTTTAATATTTCTAAAATTAAAAGTAAATTTTGTTACTATCAAATTGTTCATATTACCATACCAAATATTTTTTAAGTTTTTTCTTAATCAAGTTAAGATCTCTTTTAGATAAAAACTTTTCAGCTTTAAAAATATTTTTTTTTGAAATTTCAGGATTAAAATTTGAAGTTATATTATTGCTTATCTTTAAAAAATTTGCTAATTTTTTTTCCTCATTACTAAAATTTAACAAAAATTTTTCAAAGTTAATTTCTTTAATATTGTTTTTATATTTTTTTGTAATGATTTTTCTTCGTTTCATAATATTTTGGTACCAATGAATAAATAAATTGATATCATATCCTGGGTAAGAGAAAGATTGTCTTGATCTCATACTGTAATAAACTCCCCTAGGATCTCGATTAATTATCAATATTCTTAAATTATCAAAATACTTAAATGCAATCTCAGGATTCCAAAAATTTGTAGATTGATCTAAAATAATATTTTTAATATTTTTTTCTTTTGAATTAATTAAAATTATTGAATTTAAAAATTTCTTTGTGAATTTTATAAACTCTTTCTCATTAACTGACAAAAACATTCTATTTCCATGAAATTCGTGATTCTTCATCTTCATAAAAATTCTTTTTATTTTAAAAACTGTATTTATAGTATTACTTTTGGATACTCTTTTATATTGCGGGTAGCCTGAATATTCTAATTGTTTTATATTTTTAATATAATCAGATACTTCATTTATAAACTTTTTTTCATTATAAATAATTTTTTTATTTCCAAATTTTATTTTAAGAAAATTTAAAGCATATTGCTTAAATTGATATAGTGCTTCAGATGAGTTATTAAGTGAAAAATTTGTAAAGAAATTATTATATAAATTTTCAATTCCATGTGGATCTGAAATTAATCTAAATTCTTGACCGAAGAATGGGGAAGAAAAATCTGATCTATTTAATAAGTAATCATGAATTGCGCCAGCACCGCTATTTCCAGAACCAGAGGTAATGACTATTAGTTTTTTTTTCATAAAATTCAAAAGTTTAATTATTCTTTTTTAAATAAATTAAATCATTCTTATTATCAACTTCATACCACTCGTTAGTATAGTTAATTACTTTTATTTTAAATATTTGATTCATTACTAAATTATTTAAAAATTCAGTAGTAGAAATATTATCTATATTCAATTTTTCATTTGAAATAAAAGAAAATATTTTTTTCCAAACCGACGGCTTAGTTTTCATTAAACCCATGAACTGACCTTTTATACTACGGTAATTTTTCGACTTATTACCTATTTCGGTTAAAAAATTTTTTTTATCAAATTTGAAAGTCTCTAAATCTTTAAGAGGATCTTTGTACCTGTTTTGCCAGTTCTTTAAATAATATTTATTATTTAGTAAACAGAAATCATGTTTGCAATTTTTAAGTTTAGTAATTGCATTATTCTCATAATAGATGTCACCATAAGAAATTATGCATTCCTTATTCAACAATAATTTTTTTGCTAATAATAAAGAATATATCATATTGGACTTTCTCCAATTTTGATTATGAATTTTTTTTACTTTATAACCCCTAAATTTACTCTTCATGTAGCCAGTAATTAGGTAAATATTACTGACATTATTTATTCTAAGATTATTTATTTGATTTTGAAGAAGTGTTTTATTTCTAAATTTTATTAGAGCTTTAGGCTTGTATTTTGTAAAGTTATTTAATCTACTTCCCCTCCCAGCTGCTAAAATTATTGCATTCATTAATTGAAAATTTTTTTAAATTTCTTTATAAAAAAATTTTTGTATCTTAAGTTTCTTTCTGGATGCCACATCCATCCATAAATACAATATTTTTTATGCTTAATGGCTTCGATACAATTATCTTTACTTTTAGATAAAATTTCAAGATCATTTCCGATTTTGCTAATAGAGTTGATGTGAAAGCATTTAATATCCAGACATTTTTTATCAATATTAATTTTATTAATTTTTCTAACATGATTTTTAATTTTTTTTTGTTTTCCTCTAAAAAAGAAATTTATCATTTGAAGTCCTCTGCAAATACCTAATAATGGTATTTTCTTTTTAATGCTCAGATTTATAAGATAAAATTCTGTTCGGTCTCTATATTTGTAAATTCCATAATCTGCTCCACCAGATAGTATTATTCCACAAACATTAAGTTTCTTAATGATATCATTTATATATCTTTCATTATTTAATCTAGAGTCTCCTTTATAAAAATTATTTATCAGATAGACATTATATCCACTCAAATTAATTAATTTGATTAATTCTGGATCAACATACTCTCGGTATTCTTTCCTTTTTTTTAAAAATTCTATACCCAAAGAAATAATTATTGTTTGTTTCTTTATTTTCATTAAATATTTATAAAATCTATTTTATTTAATTTACAATCTAATACTATTTGATTTTGTTTGATTATTTTATCAAATAAATGTTCTCCACAACCTATTGCAGCTGGTAATCCAAATTCCCTGCATCGGATAGCCATATGGGAGTTAACACCTCCAAACTTAGTTACTAAACCCGAAATTTTATATGAAAATAACCAGTCGTAACCTGGATCAGCATTTTCTATAGCTATTATTTTATTATTAATTTTTTTATTTAAAATTTTATTAAATTCAGAATTTACAATTAAAAGTTCTGAAATAATTTTTTTAGTTGTAATATAATTAGGTTTATTTGATTGAAAAGGAATTATAAATGGTGCACTAGTATCATAAATAATTTGTGGCAATTTTACTAATTCAAATTTTTGATTTTTAGATTTGTTAGTATTTATTATTTCTTTATATTTTCTTAATTTTTTGTTTTTAAAATTTTGGCAATCACTTATATCTAAATACGAGAGATCTACTCTCTTCAAACCTATTTTTTTTCCATCAAAGACTATTTTATTAAGTAAAATACTGATATTTTTTGTAAAAATAAATTTCGCATATTCTCTAAATGAGAGAGATTGTCTTATGTAATTTAATAAGTTTTGACTAGAAATATCTAGTTTCTCTTTTTTAAGCAGAATATCTATTTTCGACAAAATGGTTTTATCTATCTTAAAAATTTTTTTTAAATCTTTACGTTTCGATATAATTTTTTTATTAAAGTAATTTATTTCACTATAAGATTTTGAAGTAATGTCATATGTTCCTGGTCTTAAATGACCGTATTTACTCAAAAACTCTTTCTTTGTAATTTTTCTTTTATAAAGCTTTAAATTATCTTCAATTATATCACTAGATATTGTTTTAATACTTCCTAAAAACTTTTCTTTATTTGAATTTGAAAAAACTTTCTTTTTTTCAAGTGAGTTTATTAACGATGTGGCGATAAATGCATGTCTAGCCATTATGGAAAAGGGGATACATCCATATTTTATGCAATCACTTATAATATCCTTTTGTAGAGTGCTATTTGTGTAATTTTTTTGTTTTTGCTCCAATTTTTTTATTTTTTTAAAGTTATATTCAATACTTCCATGATCACTTGATTTAAAATATTTAGAAAAAATTTTTTTTAACTCTTTATAAAAAATTAATTTTTCACGATTTTTTAACGGTGAGTCAGACAATTTTTTAAAAAAATCAAATGAGAAACTCGTTATCGCTATTTCACTCTCTACTTTATCATGCAAAAATGGCTTTGATTTCAATTTATCGAGCCAATAATTTATAAGTTTTTGACTAATATTCTTATTAAGGTTTTCAGGTAAAAAGGAATTAAAACTTAGTCTGGTATCTATATACGGTTGTCTTGCTAAAGAAAACATAAGTTTTCTGTATGGTAATTTTCTGTAACCCATTAACTCTCTTGCTTTAGACCAAGCATAATTTGTAATAAGTTTTTTATATAAAGAATAAGCTAATGGTCTTGGATATTCACCTATAATTTCAGCTGGATTCCAATCGGGCATTTGTCCGAAAACATTTCCAGTGCCAAAAATTTTCTTTTGATTTGTTAGTTTTTTTTTAATTTTTTTTTTTACTTTATCTAAATTTTGCTCAAATTCTCGAATATCATATATATTAGAATTATTTAATTTTGTAATTGGTCTTACTTGCAAAAGATAAAGTTCCATTTTTTTTGTCAAGCAAAATTCGATATCTAGAGTATTTAATTCTAATAATTTTTCTAACTCAATAACTGCTTTAATTATTAAATTAAATCTTTTTGATCTTATATAAGAGCTTGCTTTTCTAAATATAAACAAAGATTTATTTGAGAATTTTGTATTTCCTGAGGTTATACTGTCTGTTTTACCTGTCACATCATCGTAATTAATTATATAATAAGGAGAAAAATCGTTATGATTAAAACTAAAAATTACACCACTCATATTGATATTACTAATCATTTCCTGAACAAATATTTCACTATTTGATTTTGAAACTCTACGGTAACTTAAAAGTACATTTTCAATTTTGTTTTTTATTTCTCTGGCGTTTTTAGTGTTTACATTAAGCTCTGAAAGAAAAACTCCTGCATTAGATTTACCTAAATTATCTTCTTTATCAGAAGAACTTCTAATAGCTATTTTTTTTGAGTTATAAAAATAGTTTTGGATATCTTTGATTATAAATTTTTTTTTACTTTTCCAATTTTCTG
>MDTA01197161.1_pt1 | contig 11442 bp, 11 predicted proteins | sample 811151 | NCBI WGS metagenome assembly MDTA01 (sample SAMN05326648, study PRJNA326480) | marine metagenome | isolation source: seawater | place: Indian Ocean: South | collected 2010 | reverse complement strand
TCCGTAATATTGATGAAATTAGACCTATTTTAAAAAAATATAATTTTAAAGAGGTTGTTTTTGAAAGCCTTTCGTTAGTTGAAAAATTAAATTTAATGAAAAATGTAAATATACTAGCTGGGGCTCATAGCTCTGGTTTAACAAATATGCTCTTTATGGAAAAAGGTTCAAAAGTTGTTGACATTAGAGACCCAAAAGATAATATTAAAAATGCTTTTTTCTCCCTTGCTTCAGAATTAGATTTAGATTATTACTACATGGAAAGAGAAGATAACAATTATACGGTAATTGATCCAAAAAAGTTAGAATATTTACTTTCCTCTGTAACTTAATTTATTTATTACATTATATAAATATATAAGAACAATAGTTAAGTAGCTTATAATTCTCATAACTATACTTGTTGTCAGGATTTCATTAATTTTCACACCATGAACACTGCTTGAAGAAATCATCAAAATTTCGAATAAACCAATGTTTCCTGGAGTTACCTTAGCAAGGGAGTTTAAAGATCCAATTGTTGAATATATTGTTGAGTTAATAAAATTTACATCATATTCAAACATTTGAAAGCAGAAATATATAGTGAAAATGTTTAGATAAATATAGCCAATAGTGAGAAATATAAGTATGAAAAAATTTTTCTTATTCAAAAATAAAGCATTAAATCCGATGACAAAATTTTTTATAATTTTTATTTGAACTTTAGATTCTAATCTTTGTGAAACATAAAATATTGAATAAGAAACCACTATAAAAATCGACAATATAGACATTATTTCATTTAGATTAAAAATATTTTGATTATTTGAATAAATTAAAAATATTAAAAAATTTAAAAATAAAGATACAAATGCATATGCAGTATTGAGTGAAATATATTTTGATGGCTCGAGGTTATAATTCTTGTATATATAATGCATCTTATAACCAGAGCCAGCCTTCAAAGGTCCCAGCAGGTTCCCAATTGTATTTCGGTATGCTAATTGGAAAGCCTCCTTATTATTTAAAATAATATCTAAGCTTCTAAATATATAAATGTTTAAAAAACTTCTAAACAAATAATTCATTAAATTTAAAAAGATTAAGGCAAGTATAAATCTAATTTCAATTTTATAAAATATTTCAAAAATTTCATTATTTTCATTAATGTAAATATAAAAATAATACAAAAACACTGATAAAAGCAAAAAGCTAGAAATATTTTTCAGTTTCTTATTGTTCATTTAGTTTTTCCATTCTTTTTTTATAATTTATGTCAATATTGTCAAAATCAAAATTTTCAAAAATTAATGTTTTTAAATCATTATTAACATTTTTAATTTTATTATTTATTAAATTAGAGATTGTATTTTCAAACTCTTCATAGGATTTGCATCTTTTAATAATATTGTTATCAAAATACTCACTTAATTTTATGTTTCTCCTTCTTTTTGGTGAATCGAGAAATACAATTGGTTTATTTAATATTAAAAAGTCCAAATATATTGATGACCAATCTGTAATTAGTAAGTCTGAAATATTTAATAAGTATTCTTCGTTATCCAGATTGAGATCTTTGAAGTAAATTAAATTAGAAGAAGACTTTATGAAATTAATAACTTCTTGATCATTTTTTTTATAAATGTAGTCATTGTAATGAGGTTTAATAATTGTAATGTAATTGTTTTCTTTACTTATTTTATTTATTTCGTTTAAAAAATTAATATTTTTTGAATGAAATATATTAATTTCTTCATTTATCTTCTTCGAAGAAGCAGTAGGTGCATAAAGCCAATAATTGTATTTAAGATTTTCATTAATTTTTATGTCATCTTTTACTCTTTCATTTTCCAATATGACCTTATGCTTTATAAATCCAGTAGTAAACAAATTATTAGAATTATAATTACATTTATTTATAAGAATATTTTTATCAAAATTAGAACTAAGCCAAACTTCATCAAACAAACTAAGGCCAGAAGAATTTTTATCTATAACTATTGTTTGGACACCGTGGCCAATATTAACCGTTTTAATTTTCCTTCCTTTAATTATCTTATGAAATAATATTCCATGTGTTGCAATTATTATTTTGCAACTTAACAGGTTTACTATATTTTTTATGCTCAGATAGCTTATGCAATAATCATTATTTTTTATTAGATATTTGTCAAAAGTTAAATATTTAAAATCATATTCTATTTTTTCTTGACTTTCCAACAAAGATTGTAAATTGCCTCCAAGCTTATGGCCCATTAAATAAATTGTATTATTCCTAGTCTTTTTGAAAGCAACAAGAAATAAGCTAAAGAAAAAAAATAGTGTATAACTTATATAAATAAAATAATGATATGGATTTTTCCGATTAAATTTCATCTATATTAATTTTATCTTTTTTATTTGCTAATCAGAGTAGTATTTAAATTATGCAAAAAATTTACGCTTTTGTTCCTGCTAGAGCTGGGTCGGAAAGAGTAAAAAATAAAAATATAAAATTATTAAACAATAGACCATTGATTGAGTACACACTCGATTTAATTAAAAAATCTAAAAATATTGATAAAACTTATATTTCTACAGATATTAAGGATTTTAATAAATTTGTTAGTTTAAATAAAAATACGGAAGTTATAAAGAGACCAGCATCAATTTCTAAAAGTAATTCTTTAGATATTGATTGGGTTATGCATCTTTTAACAAAAATAAAAAATGATTTACCAGATATTATTGTTTTATTAAGACCCACAAGTCCTTTTAGAGAAGTTAAGTTTGTTGATGAAGCTATAAATAGTTTTATTAATTCAAAAAAATATGATTCTTCACGAGCTGTTCGGCTAGTTACCGAACATCCTGACAAAATGTGGGAAAGAAAGGGAAATTCAGTTGTTCCTTATAATGGTTTTACAAAAAACAAGAAAGAAGATTTACACTCTATGCAGTATAAAAGTTTAGATAAGGTTTATATTCAGACAAGCAGTTTAGAGATATTGAGAACCAGCTCTATATTAAAATATAAAAAACTCTCAGGGAAGAAAGTACTACCAATATATTCAAATTTTATGAATTCATTTACAATTGATTATGATATAGATTTTAAACTTGCCGAACTAATTGTAAATAAAAAATTAAAAGTTTAATAAATTATTCTAGATCTTCAAAAGTAATTAATTGATCAGAACTTATAGAATTTTTTAATTTTTTTCCAATCAAATTATTAATTTCGTAAGGGGCTAAACCGTCATCAGGGGCGCGGAATACTAAGTCTTACTCTTTAATAAGGTGTTTACTATCTAGATCTTTTGAGGCTCTAATACTTGTTGCCATTTTTCTTAAAGGTTCTTTTTCGCTTTCATAGCTTCTCTTTATCCCGTCACCAAGACTTATTTTTGCTCTTTCTATATCCCTAATCATTTTTCTAAAGCCTTGAGGTTCTAAAGAAAAAGAATTGTCAGTACCTTTATTGCCTCTATTAAGAGTAAAATGTTTCTCAATAACTCTTGCACCTAATAAATAAGCAACTAAGGTCATAGCAATCCCATTATCATGAGAGGAGAGACCAATTACATTATTTTCGAACTTTTCTCTATATGCCTCTATAACCCTTAGATTTAAATCCTCCCAAGCAACGGGGTATCCTGCAGTACATTGAAGTAAAACTATGTTTTTTTGAAAAGGCTTTGTTTCAGTAATTACTCTTTCAACATCTTCAATATTGCCCCCACCAGTTGAAACAATAACAGGCTTACCAAAAGATGCTACATGTTTAATTAATGGAATATTTTTTAAACCACCTGATGGGATTTTATACATTGGCATATTTAAATCTTCTAAAAAGTTTGCACTAGCAATATCAAATGCTGTTGAAAACAAAATTATTTTATTTTCACTTGAGAACTCAATAATTTCTTTCCACTGATCAAGATTTAAGTCTAAATAATCTCTATGCTCGCCATATGTAGGCGCAAAGCTGTTTGGGTTATTGTATGGTTCGTTATATAAATCTTTTGAATAAAATGTTTTATTTTCTCTTTTTTGTAACTTAACTGCAGAAGCCCCAGCTTCTTTAGCTGCAAGAATTAATTCTTTACACATTTCTGTACTTCCTTGGTGATTAGAGCCTACTTCAGCAATAAAGAATGGTAAAGAATCATCATTTATAAGATGATCTCCTAATTTAATAGAGCGCATTTTAAAATTATTTTTCTACTATTTCTTCTTCAGATGTTGTTGGGAGCCCTTCATTTACTTCAACACCATAAAGATCTTCACATCTAACTCTGTCATTAAAGTGGTTGGTAGATGCTTCAACAATGTAACAGTCTTCAAGAGCCTCTTCTTGATGAATCGCTCCAGGTGGATAGTGAGCAACGTCTCCAGCCTCAAGTATTTTTTCAACTAATTCACCAGAACCATCATCATACTTAATCAACATTCTTCCTTTAATCATTACATGAACCTCATCTTTGCGTCTGTGATATTGAAGGCCACCTTTACTCCCTTTATTAATATAAAGTTTTTTCATCATGAACTTCTCTGGAACAAGCGAAACAAGAATTTCTTCACCCCAATCTCTTGGTCCAACACTTTCTGATTCAGGAAATTCAGGTGATGAGTCGATATTTGCTCTGTTCATATAATAATATTGTAATGAAAAATTTAATTTTTTACATGTAAAACTGTAAATGATTTACATTCCGTGGTAGTTGATTGATATTTTTTCTTTAAAGGTGTATATATCTCTTCAAAAATACCTTCCATATTCTCAGGCCAAGGAGTTGGATTCAATTTCGACACTTGAGCCTTATCCAAATCTGAGATTAATCTTGGAACCCTATAGGATTGAAGAAAAATATATGTATCAGGATCATTAGATGAGTAAATTTTCTCAAGAATAACTTTATTGTAATATTCTCTTCTATTCCCTACGTAACCAACTTCATACCAATCTAAATATAAAGGGTTATTAAGTCCATATACATAATACAAAATTGGATTGTCAGGAAAAATAGATACATTTTTTGAATCAACTTTTTCAAGACAGGTATGTACATCACTTAAATATTCAAATGTATTTTCATCAACAAATATTGGCCCATACCTTTCATCTATATCATTAAGACTATACGAGAGGTTAACTTCTGATCTCACAACAGACCTTCCCGGATTACTTTTCCAAATATTTTGTGATCTAAAATTAAGTAGTTCTACAACATTAGTTAAAGAAAAAATTATAAATATTATCAAAAATACTGATTGTAACTTCTTAATTAAATCAAGATTCGTATCAGAATTGAAATCTTGACTTAAAAATAAGAAAATCAATACCAACAAAGAACCATTTAGCCATTGACCATATACCCAGCTCATTGACATCATTGCACCAACCTCAAGAATGTAACAAACAAAAAAAGCATGAAAAATATCTGGAAGATTTTTATAATTTTTTATATAGATAAAAAATATTAGAAACAAATTTATTAAATTTAGATATGGCTTATAACCCCAGGAATTATAATTTAGCAAATATAAGAAAATCAAAAATAAAATCATATAGGAAATATTCAGTATTCTTATTACTTGAGTGTTTTTTGTTCTAATAAATTTAATTCCAACTAAAAAGAATATGACAGGGATTAATTGCTTTTCATATAACCCAAGTCTATGAAACCATATATTCCAATAATCCCAATTTATTGGGCTTAATAACGTTTCTTCGTAAAGATTGTCAAAACCACCCATTAAGAATGTGATTAAAAGATATACCAGTGATGGTATAGAGCTTATTATGGCGTCTTTTAAAAATATATTAAATTTAAATTTACTTATATTTTTATAAACTATGTATCCCGCTACAGAGAGTACAAAAGGAGTTTTTAAAAGTGGTGTGAAGCCTAGAATTAATAAGCCAATATTATTTGATTTTTTTAGTACAGCCACTCCCAAGGTGAATACAAAAAGAGCATCAATAGTTGGCCAAATAAAAAAGTCATACCAGTGAATGTTTAGATAAGTTGCACTAATCCAAAAGAATATTTTTGTAGAAGTATTTTTATTATTAAACAGATTTGTAAGTTTAAGTATATTAAAAGTATAATAATGAACCATTAGTGCAGAAATTATTCTTAATATTGCTACTTTATATTTTGGAATAAGCAGTGCATAGAAGTGAAGGTACATTGATCCCATAAAGCTCTGGTAACTAAAATCTACATGAGGTATTTGCTTAAATAGGAGTCTTTGAGTTAATCCAAGAGTCCTTGATTCATCGGTTGGAAAAAACCCATATTTAATTTCTAAATGCCAAAGAAAAAATATGCTTATAAAGGCTGTAATAGAATAAGTAAAAGAAGGCTTTAAATTCTTCATTTATAAATTATATATCAAAGGTAAAAAAAATTTAGAAGGCTTAATTAATTAAATTTTCAACCTTTTCTAAAATTGAAATAGTATTTATAGTTAGCTCTTCAGTATTAAGTAAGTTTTTAGGCTCATTTTTTAATATCCTGCTTTCAAAATCGCTTATAACCTGAGTTAATGGTTCGTCCAATTCTATAAATGGAATGAGTACGTCACCAATTGAAAAAGAGAAAATGGATCCATAGTTTGTTACTTTAGAGCTTATGTCCTCAATCTTTTTATCATATATTTTTATTGGTTCGTTTATATTTAGATCATCAAAAATAACCATTTTTTTTGATCCCACAATTTTAATTTTTCTAGATTTCTCCGGATGTAGCCAGCTAGCAAGGACTGAGACAAAACAAGTATCGTATCCTAATGAAAAATTTACTACATCTTGTATACCATTTTTATTTTTACTAAACCCACCGGCATCAACATGTTTTAAATTATCGTCTATTAATGCATTAACTATAGAGACATCATGAGTAGCCAAGTCCCATAGACAGCTAACATCAGTCCTAATAGGTCCTAGATTTGTTCTTTCAAAACTACAATGTAAAATATCTCCTAGTTCGTTATTTTCAATTAAGTTCTTTAAATATTTAATTGATGAGTTATATAAAAAAGTATGATCTGTAAGAAGAGTTGCATTATTATTTTTAGCAACATCAAAGAGCATTTCAGCCTCTTTTTTGCTCGTAGTTAATGGTTTTTCAACTAATACATGAATTTTGTTCTCTAAGAAAAACTTTACTATTTCAGAATGAGTTTGTGTTGGTGTACAAATTACTGCACATTCTATCTCCTCAATATCTTTTCCAATTTCAGAAATACTTTTGTAACATGTGTACTCAGGAAGTTCTTCTTTAGTATCAACAATGTACTTTAAATTAAATACATTATCAGAGCCTTTCATTATTCTTATGAAATTTTTACCCCAATAACCTGCACCTACTAAGACTGTGTTCATAGTTTTCCTTTCTTGATTAATTTTATTTAGTTATTTTAAGTATTGTGTTTATTACTTTTGTTATTTCGCTTTTTTTCATTAATGGAAATATAGGAAGAGAAATTAATTCTTTTGCAAAATTATTTGCATTAGAAAATACTTTATTATGTTGTGGGTGATCTTTATAAGCAATTTGTTTATGTATTGGAACGGGGTAATGTATTGATGTCTCAACGCCAAGTTTTTTAGCTTTTTCAATAACTTTATTTCTATTTTTAACTCTCAAAACATATAAATGCAAAACATGATAGTTCTCATCAAAAATTTTAGGAATTACTATTTTTGGATTATCAGCAAAAGCTTCACTATAAAGGGATGCTATTTTATTTCTCTCTAAGTTCCACTTATTTAGTTTTTCAAGTTTCTTTGATAGAACTATGCCTTGGAATGGCTGGAGTCTTGAGTTGAATCCAATATATTTGTGGTAATATTTGTTTTCACTTCCATAAACACGCATTGCAGTGATTTTTTCCATTAGTTTCTTAGAGTTAGTTGTTACGCCTCCTCCGTCACCCCAGCCTCCAAGATTTTTTCCAGGATAAAAACTATAAGCTGCCGCAATTGAGTAATCACCAACATCTTTATTTTTTTTATTTTTAGCACCATGTGACTGAGCAGCATCTTCAATAAGGTATAAATTATTTGCCTTTGCCAATTTAGAGAGTTCAATAAGGTTTGCCATTTGACCATAAAGGTTTACTGCTATAATCGCTTTTGTTTTTTTTGAAATAAGCTTTTCGACCTCATTGGTATTAATTAAATAATATTCATCATTGTCAACAAATACGGGTGTAGCACCAGACCTTGAAACAGCTATTGAAGTAGCAATAAAAGAATTTGTAGGGAGAATTACTTCATCCCCAATACCAATGTCTAGACCTCTTAAAATGAGCTCAATAGCATCTGTTCCGTTTGAACATGCAACTGAGTATTTTTGGTTAGTATACTTAGCAAAATCAGATTCAAATTGCTTAACATAGGAATTCAATACAAATTGACTCTCATTTACAATTTGTTTGAAAATTTTAAATGAATCACTTATCAATGGCTTATGAATTCGTGACAGGTCATTGAATGGTACAAACATGTTACTTAGATTTTAACAATAATTTTATTTTACTTATCGAAACTGAGCCACGGTGGGTTTCCACTTTCCCAATATTTATTTAGTTGTAAATATTCTCTATATGTATCCATTGGCTCAAAATAGCCGAAATGTTTAAAAGCATGAAGAGCAGAATCTTTTGCAAGATTACTCAATGGGGTAGTTTCTAAAATACAATCATCATTTAAGTACTCTAAAACTTTTATATTAAAAACAAAAAATCCAATATTTATAAATCCATCTAATTTTGGTTTTTCTATAAATTTTTTAACAACATTATTTCCATCAAAATCCACTAGACCAAATCTTGAAACGGGATTAGTAACTGTTATTGTTGCTACATCACCATGGTTCTTATGAAAGTCAACCAAATTATTTATATTAACATTTGCAAGCCCGTCTCCGTAAGTAACTATAAAGTTCTCATCTAGATGGTCTGATAATTTGTATACCCTTCCCCCAGTATTTGTTTCATCACCTGTATTAATTACTTTTACATTTTTTGTATTTTTAAAATAGTTTTCAATTATCTCGCTTTTATAACCACTAGAAATAATGAATTCAAAGTTATCAAAAACTTCAAAAATACTTATTAAATGTTTCAATACAGGGATACCGCCTATTTCTACCATTGGTTTAGGCACTGTTTCTGTAAGCTCCCTCATTCTGGTGCCTTTACCTCCAGCCAGAAGCACAACTTGTTTAACCATAAATAAATATTACTAGGGTGGAGCAATATTTATTGTTAAAAACTAATTACAACATAATGTAAGAATTAAATAGAATCTAAAATTTCAGAAGCAGCACTTGAAAGCTCACTAAAAAGTTTTTTGACTTTTTTTTGTTTTAAAAAATCATGAGACCTGAAACCATTTGTTACACAATAAAAATTTATATCTAAACTTTTAGATGCTAAATAATCAAATTCTGAATCACCTACAAAAATTTCTGGTAAATATGTTTCCAAGTGCTTTCTTTTTTGATTTACCGTATCATTAGTATCAACGTTAATGATCTCTTTAAAGTATTTGTTAATGTCAATTTTTATTAATTGTTGAATTAGGTTTTCTCTATTGTTTCTAGCTGTTAAAAGAAACATATCAACATTTTTCTTTTTTAAAGACTCTAGAAGCTCAACCGCGTAAGGTTGCAATGTATCAAATCCTAACCAATAATCCGACTCTATTGAAGTAACCCAATTTTCATGAAATTCGTAAGCAACACTTTCTTCACATCCTTTTTGGATTAAAATTTCTGGATTGCTTTTACCTTCTCTTTTTTCTTTCCAAAATTCTCTTTGTTCAATATTATTAATATCATAAGTTTTACAAAAATCATTGAACATATTTAAATACCTGTTTTCAATATTTAGGAGAGTTCCGTCAAGGTCAAAAAAGATAAGTTTTTTTGTATTACTCATTGCATAAAGAAATTATCGAAAGTGTTAGATTCTCTAATAGCGTAACTTGCTAACAGAACAACTTGTTTAATCACATAATTAGTTTAACTATAATAATTCAATTATTGAAATTTTAATAATATGTATAATAACATTGATATATGATTCCAAAAATAATTTATAGGTCTTGGAAAACCCAAAACTTTCATCCTAAGATTGAAAAATATATCAATAGGATGTTAAATAAAAATCCTGATTATGAGCAGGTAATTTATACAGACGAACAAGTTCAAGATTATGTTAAGTCAAATTATGATACTGAAATTTATAAGGCTTTTGATAGTTTGAACATTATGACAGCAAAAGTTGATTTTTGGAGATATTTAATACTATTTAAAAATGGCGGCATCTATCTTGATATAGATTCTCAGATAAATTCAAAAATTTCTGATTTTTTGGATGATGATGACGAGGCATTAATAACAGCAGAGACCAATCCAGAACTATTTGTTCAGTGGGCTTTATTTTTTATTAAAGAACATCCAATTCTTGAAAAAGTTATTGAAAATACAACCGAAAATATAATAAAAAATAAACATCCTAATGACATAGCAAACACAACTGGTCCAGGTGTTTTTACAAAATCTTTGCAAGAAATCCATTTGAAGCAATATTCCGAAATGATTAATTGGAAAAATATAGACCATAAATACAATGAAAAATACTTTATTGAACGACCTAAAAGTAAATACTACTATCGCGTCTTTGGAGTTGACTTCAATAAGCATCTATCTTTTAAATATAAAAACACAAGCTACCTCTATAAGGAAACTCTTCACTGGAAAAAACAAGAAAAAAAGATAGATCTAATTTAGGAAAAAAATGAAAATCTCGATATTTAATCATATGACTAATCCTGAGGAAAGAATGGACCCTTGGAAAGAAGCTTTAGATTGTTATGAAAATTTCTCAGATGAAATTGTTATAGTTGGAAATGATTGGCCATATGAATTCAAATGGGAAAAAATTGGTCAGATATTCCAAGAAGGCTTTGAAAAATCAAAAGGGGACTGGGTAATAAATATGCCAACTGATATGATTTTTCATGAAAAAGATAAAGTCAAACTTAGAGAGTCTTTAGATAAATATAAAACTCATCCAGCAGTTGTTTTCCCAAAGTTTAAATTTTTTTCTTATAAAAGGTGTGAATTTAAAACTTTTGATACTTTAGCAATAAATAAAAAAGCTTATCCAGAAGTTAAATTTAATGGCGGGGGTGACTTATGTTTAGCAACATTAAACAGTGAGATTTTAGATCAATCTAATATCCCGATTGTCAATGTTCCTTTATGGAATTATGACACTACTTTTAGAACAAGAGAAATTATAGCTGAAGACCGTGCGCGATTTGCAAGGGCATGGTATAGACAATTTAAATCATGGGACGATAGAGGAGGAGAGACTCCAGAAGAAGCTTTTCAAGAATGGTTTAATATGGTTAAATCAAGGTTACCTAACCATATAATTAATAAAAAAATAAAAGAT
>MDTA01163933.1_pt1 | contig 11444 bp, 27 predicted proteins | sample 811151 | NCBI WGS metagenome assembly MDTA01 (sample SAMN05326648, study PRJNA326480) | marine metagenome | isolation source: seawater | place: Indian Ocean: South | collected 2010 | reverse complement strand
GAAATTTTATCTATAGTGCTTTTGTTTTCGTTAAAAGCTTTTTTGTTAGTAAAGATCATCTTTAATTTTTCCTCTCATATAACTTTTCATTAGAATTAACGATAACACAGTATCTGTCTATTTCAACATTAAATCCTCTTTCGTCTTTAAACTTTAATAAAGGTTTGGAATCTCTTATTACTATTCCTTTTGCTTTCATTCTTAAGATTAACTTTCCATTGCTAAAGCAATTTATTGTTGAGTTTAAGTTTTCTTGTTTATGAGATATACAGCCAGGCATGTTGCTGATTAAAATCATAAAAAACAATACAAGCTTGATATTCATTAAACATCTCCTTGATTAATTGCTACAACCTTGCCATCTTTTACTACAACAGTAAAAATAGATTGTTCTTTATCACTTAACTTTATTTCTTTATTTAACATAGAAGTATCGATTCTCTTTGATCTAGATGCTGCTATTGAAAAAACAAGTGATGTAGCTATTAAAAAAGCGTATACACAAATTGAAGTTAAAGCTAAATCTCGCTGATTAGAAAACAAGAAACAAACTGATGGTATGAATGTCATCTTTCCTAAGATAAAACAAATAGTTGCAACTTTTGTCTTAAAGCATATATTGTCTAAAAGACTCATGTTATCCTCCATAAATATCATTATATCTTTTTGCTTCAACAAACCCAGGAGTCATCCAAGCCATTTTATTGCTTAATGATCTAGCAGCTGCAACATAACCATTATGCCAATCAGCACCTTCAGGACACTGACTAGTGCAAAGACTGTGAATGGCTTTTAGATAAGGCCTCATTGATCCGCAATCTTCATTCCAGCTTTTTTTAATTACTCTGTCAACAATAGAATTATAGCTGTGTGAAGATTGAAAGTCTTTGTTGCTACATTCTTTTACTAATTCATCAACAACAGGTTGCAGCTTTTTCTTGCTGAAAGCTATTTCTACATACGTATTAAACCAAGGTGATGGATTAGTATCAAACTTAACAGTAAATAAATCTTTTTCCATAATATCCTCCAATGATTTTGTTGCCTTATGTTATTATTATAATATAATGTTAAATCTATTTGCACGCTTTAACTTTCTACGTTTACAATCTCAACACCTCTCTTTATGACTTTAGTTGCGTATTCTGAAAGATTAACTGCTTGTGTATTATAGCCAGAATAATTCTCTTTACCAATTAAATTCTTTTGCTCTTCTACAAAATTATGTACATCATCTAGTCCAATGCAAAAAGTTTCAATGCCTTTTCTCATTTCTGACATGTGAATTTGCACAACAAACATTGTATTAGGGTATTTTTTTCTTTCCAAATCACATGCTCCAATAAGACTCAGAGCTTGGAGAACAGTAATAAGGCAAATCATATCTTTCTTGGATCTCTTTTCCTGACATTAAGTTTACTCTAGTCACATAAGTCTCATGTATTTCTACAACATAACCTTTGTCTGCAGGATACTTCATTTCAGCTATAATGCGTACTTGAGTTTTAGGCTTTCCAGTATAATCAATCTTTTCGATAAATCTTAAGCCCGGCTTGTTGTTGCCCCATCTAACAGTTTTAGAATGACGTTTAATTCGTTTGTCAAACTTGTAAACTTCTAATGTTAATGGTGTTATTTTTGTCATTTTATCTCCTATATACTTAAATTCTTTCGCTAGAGTTAATAAACATTTCACCTAGAACAAAGTCTAGACTTTTAATTCTATAAGATCTACTATTTTTGGTAATGCTTAAAAAATAGCTGTCACCCAAAGCATTACACCATAATAAACTTCCGCTAACTATACGTGGTGAACCAAACTTATTGATATAATCTTTAATCAGGAACTTTACTTCTCTTTGTGACATATCTTCAAGCATACTGTTTCCACCTAGATTATAACAGCCTCTTATAACGTCTGAAGCTATATCTACAGAATACGTATTTTTCATCTAACCCCAATCCTCATCTCTCATTCTTGCTGGCCGTCCTGCATCCATGTCCCAGTCCTCATCATTTATAGGTCCTTCATTGGGCAAACGATTGCTAGCAATATAATCATCTTCATCTTCATCTTCTTGCTCCATCCATTCATCAAGACAGTCTTGCATATGATGCATGCTGCCACCAAGAAACTCATGATCGTCATTTATGGCACACATGATATGAGCATACCAATAAGACTTTGCTTTTGAAACCAAATTTTCTGGAATAATGTTGATTGCTTCCTCAATAAGCTCATCAATATTAACAATAATCTCTTCAAATCTTTGTTGATCTTCTGTCATTTTAATTACTCCACGCTTGTCCATAAATCTTGTTCATCATCAAAAGTAACAAAACCATCGTCTAATAACTCATCAAGAGTTTCATATACAACAGGCATCATAGCTTTAACATAAGATGAGTCTTTAGTGATTAGAGTCTCTTCTAAAATCTCGCTTAAAGATAAACCGTTTTTGCCTTTCGTACTTAATGTTTTTATTACGCAATCTCTAACATGTTTTTTCATGTTAACATTTACAAGCATTTTGCCTCCTTAATTGTAGATTCTTTTTAAAAGTTTACGCTTACCACATTCAGCAACACCCCAAACAGATCCATCATAAACGTTAATCATGTTTGCGCTTTCAAAGCTGCTAAACGTCATTCGCTTAAATCGTTTGCCGCTTCTTAGTTTGCCTGTCACATGAAATTCTTTAAAGTACATATTTAAATTCCTTTGTCTGAATGTGCCTTATGGTTTATTATAATACAATATTTAACTTAATTGCACGCCTTAAGCTTTTAAAAGTTAACCAACTACAGCGTATTCTTTCTTTTCGCCATCAGGATAACGAGTATCTGTTGTGCTCTCGAAATCATCATGGAGACTCATTGCAGATACTTGATGATCTTGCAACTTATATTTGTCAAGACCGTCGATAATCAAAACAGGCAGATTAGGATCAAGAGTTTTTAACTGATTAATAAGATCTAGTACAGTCATTGCAAAGCCTTTCTTAGTTATCTAAGAATAAAAAGATAATAAACAAAACAAGAGATAATAATAACATGTGTTAATTTTCAAATACTAAATAGAATGAGATAGACCATATTTAACTGCTAAATCCTGAATGTCTTTTTCTAGTCTAAGATAACCAGAAGAGTCAGCTACATCCATAAACAAATTCATTAAACCCGCAACAGCATAATCATGAACTTCAATCTCATTTAAATCATCTTTAGTGCCATCTTCAAGAATCTGATTAACAATTTCAGTTAACAACTCTTTAGCTACAACAACATGCTCATGATTAGCATATATACCTAAAGCTCTCTTTCCACATTCATTATCATATTTCATAACTTAACCTTTCTTATGCGTATAAATCTGAAAACTTTATATTATAAAGTATTGCCACATTCCCAATCATTTACATCTCTTTTGTTGCCCCAAGGATCAGGATATCCTGCAAGATATACAATGACAACATTGTCTTCATCATTAGTCTTAGGATCTATATCTACTTTCCAAACGCCCGCAACATAAGGATCAGCTTCAGCTGTGATTTGATTATCATCTTCTGGTATGTTTATTGTAGATTCTTCTCTTAATAATGATAAAACACCTACTTTAGAGTCAGGATAAACTTTTTCTTCAAACATATTTATTTCCTTTTAATGATTGATTGTGCCTTATGTTATTATTATAATACAATTATTAACTTAATTACATGTAATGTGTTTTCCTATCTAGAATATTTTAAAACAATGTCTACTAATTCTTTGTAATAGTTATGTGGATATACATAAAAACCGTAGTTTTCTGTAGCTTGTAACCATTTACGATTACTAATATACTTTTTTTGCAAGTTTAATTTTACTCGTTTCTCTGACATTTATTAAACCTTTTATAGATATTATTATATCTTAGTAGCATTCAGACCAATGTTCTCCTGTTTCCTCACCCCACTGGCTCCTTGAAGCTAAAAGACTGCCGCTTCCATTATAATCGGCACCACAATGAGGACATGTATTTGTAAAGCTACCTAAGCTTAACCACTCATCACAGCATTTAAGCTCAGCTGGAACTCTGTGAATGTAATCATAATCAAATTCTTTCATCTGGTAATCACCTGATTCTAACACTTCTAGTAAATTAAGATAGGCAATATCTTTATTCTCATCATAAACGCCATTTACAAAAGCACTTTCGTTATAATGCATCTTAGACCTTTCTAAGATAAACATCTCTTTAAAATGCGCGGCATCTTTAACTGAACCTTTGACAGTAAAATTCCATCGACCGTATTCCCATGACTTTTCAATTTCGGTCTGCTTAAATTTAACTCTCTTTGAGTATGCTTTTTTAAATGTTGATGTTGACATATTGTGTCCTTTTGAATGAATAATTGTTGTCGCCTTATGGTTTATTATAATACAATATTAAACTTGATTACACGAACAGCATTCTACTAAAAACCTTGGTTAAACACGAACGGAAACTTAATTTCGCATATACCTCCGTCTGGTTTTCTAAACCTCCAGAATCTTACTGCTCTTGTCATACAACTTTCTACATTGCCGTTTTTTAAACTACTAGAACCAATCCATGCTTTCATAACTTTACCTGATAATCCAATTCTCCAATTAACAATAACCTTCCCTTTTAACTCTGGATTTCTTGACAGCTCTTTCTCGTAACAGTACTGAATACTTCTTTGTCTACTTGAAACTACTCTTAGTATGTCTGCATTTTTACAGTAATTGCTGACCGTAGGTTTTCCTTTATTAACACGAAACTTTTTGCTAGCAGACTTTTTCTTTTTAAGTTTAGATCTTGTTCCTCTACCACCTCCAGTATCAACAGTACCTATTCCATGAATACGACCAAAGCCTGAACCACCGCCTCCAGATCCCGTACCTCTCAGACCCATACCACCAGATCCATGACCCATAATCAATTCACCATCTAGTCCTCCAGCTGCTGCAACTGTAAGCTGATCAGTAAAACTACTTCTGTTACCAAATACACTGCTTAAAGCTCCAGAGCTAGAAAGACTACTGATTGCTTTTACAACTCCAACGTTTCTGACTCTATCGACAAGCTCACCTTCAGTCTTAGGAACTTTAGACTTAACAACTTTATCTCTTTCACCAAAAGTACCTTCTTGATTTCCAGCAGCTTTTCCTATTGACTCTTCTTCTAAATCTTCCTCTATTACTTCATCGATAACTGTTAACTCTTGAAAAAAACTACTAGAGCCTTGAAGATTCATTGCTGCAGAGAACTCATAACTTTTATTGATAAATGAAAAGATAAGAATTCCAAAGTGAAGCAACAAAGCAAGCATGAGGCTGCATAATAATCGAGTGTCTGCTCTTTCTAAGAAAGACTTTCTAATATCTTTATTTTTATTTCGCATAGGTTTTTACTCTACCCATTCTACTTTAATGTTTGCTTTCGTTTGGTACCAAAATGATGCTTTCTTTTCAGCAATGCCTATAGCTCTTGACGAAAAACTTTCTATGACTTTATTTGTTTTAAGACAAACTAAGTTAACTGTATATACACTATTCATACGAGAATCCTCTTTAAAACTTAAATATAAGAAACTTCTAAAAATATTGACATGTTTACTTTAGCTTCCGAAGATGATAATATGTTTAAGATTGTTGTGAGTACCTTTAATCTTATCTTCTAGAGACTGAAATGTTTTTATTCTCTTATGAAAAGAACCAAAATACTTGTCGTTTTTTTCTAGATTTAGAATTTGTATCTGCTTTCTATATGAACCGGTGCCACCATGATTAGTCTGAAACAAAACAGTCTCGTCAGGAATGTTTTTCAAAAGCTCTTTAAGCTCTCCAACTGTTCGAACTTCATTAAATGTAGTCATAATCAATACCTTTTTTTGTTTTGATGCCTTATGTTATTATTATATTACAATACAATTCTAATTTACACGCTTAGTTTCTACATCATTCTCCTAATAATAAAATCTAGTATACTCAATGTATTTGTCTAAAGTAAAGTATGTTCCTTTAACTTGCATATCATAAGCTAAATTAGCATCATAGATTAAGTTGACATTTCTTTCTTTCAAAATAGAAATTAGGCTTTCATTTGCTGCAGTATAGTTTTCACCGAAGTCATCATCAATATAAACAATCTCCTTATAGATATTTTCTCTAACTTTTGGTCTGCAATTTTTATACTGTACTAAAGTCATGCTACCATCTTGATAAGTAATAGTACCACAACCTTTTGGTTCGATACCATATTCTGTAGTATATAAAGTTCTTTTTTCTTTTACGCTCATAATAAACGCTTCTTAAGTTAAAGTTAAACAGACTTCATGCTTTCTTGTTAAAATATACTACTGTTTCCATCCATAACCCATTCACAAACAATTTCTTCTGCCATCTGTCCTCCATATTCATTAAAGAAGTTTCGAGCAATCTGTAAACCTTCCTCAAATGTAATAGGAGCTCTAGCTTGCTCTGAAGCATTATAAACTGTAAGCTCACCAAATGTTTCACCATTATCAATACGAAGATCTAAACCCGGATGATCGAGACGATCGTAGTTGTCATAACAGTAAAGACGCTTGTTATACGTATTCTGCTTTGAACCACGATAAAGTACATCAGCTGGCCAACATTTTGCTTCATCAATATGCCGATCAACAGCTTCCATCAATTGATTCCACTGTTCAACAGTAATGTTATTGTTTTTTGCCTGCATTTTAAATCCTTTTTAATGATTGAATGTGCCTTGTGAATATATTGTAATACACTTTATATCTTATTTACACGTTAAGAGTTAACTCAATTTATAATTCCTCCAACCTCTTTCTTTCGTTGTAATATCTTTGTAAGATTCTATAAAGACATTAATATAACCGCTATTAGCGTACCAACGAGCCAGTTTTCTTGCCTCGATTATATCATTAAAATAATAATCGTTAACTTCAACTCCTCCAACCCATACTGAATAATACATTTTTTCTCCTTTAGTCATCTTTTACTTCTTCATTACTAGCATCTAAAGCATCATACTTTTCTTTATAAGCAGTATTAGTTTCTTTGTCATACTCATCCTGACAGAATTCATAAACATCGTCTTCTGGCAACCAGTTTAAAAGATTACGTAAAACTTCTTTTGAATCTAATAAATCATCTTGAACTAGATCATTAAGAATAATCGTGTAGTCTCTTGGCATTGGCATATTACTTTCTCCTTCACTTATTGTATTTAATGATACAGTCTGCAGATATTTCTAAAGTCTGTCCAGAACTTTTTTCTACAAAATAGTAACCGTCACTATTAGCTTCGCTTGAAACTTTGCCAGTAGACTGACCATCATAAATAATCATTCCTCCACTCCAACATCTGACTTTAGCACCACTTCCATAACTCTTGAACTTTCCAAGAACACCATCAGTACATCCGGTAAAAACCAGTACTGCAATACATAAATAAAGTTTCATATCTTTAATACCTTTCAGTTTTTAATTTTTGTTGCCTTCTTTGTCAACTCTTAACTTGTCATTAGTATAACAATGACCACTGTTTTCATGATAAACACCTTCAACATCTCTAAATCTAAACAAACCACTTCTAGAACCATGAGAATTAAGCCATGCAGATCTACTTACAACATGTCTCATAACATGACCTAAAGGATGCTTACAAATGATTACGTAATGATTGTACCCATCTTTAGACAAATCTTCTTCTTCAGTTTCATTGCATGCTGAAACAAATAAAACTAAACATAGCAAAAACTTATACATATAAACTCCTATAACTTAACTTTCATGCTGAAATTAATTTTGTACATATAGCTAAAGATTCATACTATACACTAGTCTTATGCGATAAACCATACTTTACAGATAATTCTTGCAGATCATACATCAACATATGATAACCAGACGCATCAGCTCCTTCAATAAATAACTTAAGCATACCAGCTATACAATGATCACCAACATCATGTACATCCATATCATCATCTTCAGCATTAACAGTAATCTGCTTAATAATCTCTGATAACAAATCACTGAAAACTTTAACATGCTCATGCTCAACATACATTCCTAAAGAACGATCACCAATTTCATGACTAAACTTCATTTCTGTTCCTTTCAAAATATATTTTAATCAATTACCTTTGATGTTTTATTATACCACTACAATATAACAATATACACGCACACAAAATACATGCTGAATCTTAATCTTTCTCTAGAAAATAACCAAACTCTTCTAAAGTATATCGATTTGCTAGCCCAGGAAGCACAATAAACTCTACCCCTCTGTCTAACAAAACCTGCTTAAGCACTTGATTGACTAAAGCTGTATGCTCTCCTATGCCTAAAGGAATATGAATACAACTATCATAATCTGTATCATATCTATCAAATCCTAAAACCTCAACTTGTACATGCGCATCCCACATCTTAGTCACGTCACTTAAGTCGTCTCCATAATCTTCACACTCCATCTTATGAGTCACTGCAATTATATCATAACCTCTCAAACTCCCGTCTTTCCCAAACTCAGGTATTACAACCTCTCCCACTACACAAGGATTGCTGTGACGTCCATGATAATAAATAACCTTATCTAATACTTTTTCTTCTTTCTCACATCGCTCACCCGGATCTTCTTCTGGAAACGTTTCATAATAATCCTCAACAAAACATTGATCATTGTCAATATAGTGATTAGTTAAACCATCATATGCAGCCTTCCTCAAATCATCAATACTCATGTTCTCCATAACTTTTCGAACAAGCTTTTCTACATATACTTCTGTATTCGCAACGTATTTATCTCTTGAAAGCTCCATGTATTTCCTCTTTCTCGCTGAATGATTAAATGCACCTCATAATATATTATAACACAATATTAATCTAAATTACACACAACTATAAACTCCCGTCGCTACGCCTCCACGTCGCAACGCCTCAACTCTCACTCTTCTCCTCCATAACTACACAACACTACCAAAAACACCAAAAACACTAACAAATAAAAATGATTCACATACATAACTCTCTACACCTCCACCCAAACTTATCACACAAATCTAATACATCATCTCCAATATATATACCTAAACCACTACCATTAGGATACACCACAAACTTCATACTCCTCACACTACCATAACTCTTCTGCTTCTCTATCCCCTCTAATAACACCCTCGCATCTAATGACGCATGCATATACCTCAATGACTCCTCCCTCCTCTCCATCACCTCTAATAACTCTAAACGAAACTCTTCTACACTACTCACCCTACTCAATATCTCATCTAACATACTCACTCCAATTCCCTCTCTCAATACGCCATAACTATCTCCAACTCCCACAATATCTAAACTTCTTTCTACTCTCATTCTCTCTTCTCTCTCAATCATTACTAAACCCTTCTTAATCTTAAACAACAAGTGGCTGTATTTAACTTCTGTTAATAACTTATTTAAATACTCACCTATAACACATCAAAACAAAATATGTTAAACAGAGATTAACGTCTTAACTTTCTCATATCTACTCTACTCAACACAGGACTTAGCTAAGGAGACGTGCTGATTTTGATAATCATTATCAATTGCGTTTGAAGGGTCTCGCGTTTAGCGAGTAGATGGTGCGGGTGGTGGCTGTCCCGAATAAGCTTCGTCCGGGGGTCGGAGTGAGATTTGAGACGCGTTAACTCGGAAGCAAAAGCTGTGTGGTGTGCGATAGAAGGCAATTGTACTCGACGTCTGCTCATCGCGGAGACGTTGGAATAGTTTTTGAAGCTCATCTAATACTGGTTTAAGCTCGATATTAGTAAGAAAAGAGTCGCATATTATATCATCTGTATGCATATATTTACACGCCTGACGTTGCGAGAGGAAAGAAAGTGAAAGAATATAAATACTGTTGGGCAGCGCAGAGAACGATAGAGCTGCTATTGATCTAGTTGCGCCGGGGGCGAGAGTCAATTATTGTCGTCGACGAACAAAGTGTAAGCTCCTGCTGAAATAGCGACAGGGAGGCTAAACATATCGAAAGCGTCGAAGACATGGCGCATTGTCTCGATAGTAGGGATAACTCTAGTGCCATCGCCTAAAGTATGTACTTGATGAAAGCGATAATACTTCATACGATCTATTAGAGTATTGTTTTTGTTTGCAGCTGTGTCTTGAGGAAGACTCCACATAGCGATATCTGGCATTGCTTATCCTTAAGTGTATGATTGATTATTGGTGTATAACCTTGACATTATATTATAATACAAGGTATAAACACAGTGCACGTCAGGTGACGACGCTGCAGGTCCTAAGAATATCTAAGAACCTAAGGTGTTGGGCGAGAGCCCGGAGGAGATTAGATGATCTCAGAGAAACCTTCTTCGTCTTCCATGAGCTCATCGAAACTCTCGAAGAGATTCGAATCTTCATCGTCAAGATCTAGATCATCCAGCTGACTCATATCGAAGTTAACTTCATCAGAGCTTTCAACTGACTCTGTCTCGATGCCTTCAGTCATCTCTTCGATGATCTCATCGCAAACTGCGCCTAGATCGACAGGAGTCTCTTCTTCAGGCTGAGCGATGACTTCAAGCTTGAGAGAATGCGGAGTACCTTCCATAGGACGGATGGTCTCTTCAAGAACTGAGACTGGGATAAAGTGGAGTTGCTTAGGATGATCGATCTTGGAGCCTCCAGTTCGGACTTCAAACGCAGCAGCTTGTTGACCTTGAGAATCGATGCGAGGACCGGCGAAGCGAATCCATGCAGCACCCTTACGCTCAATGAAAGTCTTGAAGTTATCACAGTCAATACCTTGAGATTCAAACTCTGAGATAGTTGGATTGATCTCTTGGAGCGGGACTAAAACCCACTTCGCACCTTTACCTCCGAAGCGAGCCTTGAGAACAGAACGCCAATCATTACCATCAGCTGCCTTACCAGATCGAGAACAGAGCTGTTTGATATCCGAGTTAATCAGATTATTAAGATGCTTCTTGAACTCTGTGACCTTGGGAGACCCGCCATCAGTTAGAAAGGATTGGAACATTTGAACGATCATCTCTTGTTGAGACATAGATACCTCGTTTGAGTTAGGGGTTGTTGAGTTAATGTTTTCCATGTTGTCCTCCTGAGGAGTTAAAGGTTGGTGTTGATGAGTTATTATACCATCGGTATTATCTGTTTTGCACGCTTCGAGTACCTTCCAGTTCTGAATCAGCCAGCCATGCTCATCGCTCAGAGCGTCAGTAATCTGGTCTGTCGACGCTGATTCAGGATCATGGAGATAATCACACATATCGACGATGAGTGGAACACCTTCAGCTTCGGCAAATCGATCATGGTCTTCTTGCGTAGCTTCACAAGGCAAGTCGAATTCCCATTGTATTTGAATCTTCATATTGAATCCTTTATTGGATGAGTGGTGG
>MDTA01083118.1_pt1 | contig 11447 bp, 8 predicted proteins | sample 811151 | NCBI WGS metagenome assembly MDTA01 (sample SAMN05326648, study PRJNA326480) | marine metagenome | isolation source: seawater | place: Indian Ocean: South | collected 2010 | reverse complement strand
TAAAAGTTGGTTTAAATTTTTATCTTTACTTATTTGTAAATAATATTTTGAAAAACTTTTTTTATAATCTGCTTCATCTAGAGAATCATTAATTACTAATGATGCAACAGCTTCATATGTACTATTTTTAGTAAGTTCTATAGCGTCATATCCTCGATATCTTAAGGAGGTTCCCTCCATCCCTACAGTAGAGATTGCAGTTTCTCCTGCTATAACTCCTCTAAGTCCTGGTGAATAATCCATTGATAAATATATTTTACCTATATTTTTTAAAATACGACTAATACAATTTTGAATTTTATAGATACTAAAATCGTTTCATGGCACAAATTCACAATTTAGAGTCCAAATCAAGATTTGGAACAAAATATATAGCAGGATTGTTGTTATTAATTTCTTCTTTATTGATTGCTGGCTGGTTTGGTTTCTTTATTTTTCTTCCAATAAAATCAGGAATGGAAGTAGTAAATAATCTTGAAGAGAAATTTTTGCCAAGAGCTGAGGGAATGGTTCTAGATTTTGTTTCGTTGTCTGAACCCTCAATAATTATTACTTCAGATAATCAATTGTTATACGAATTGCATGATGGACTAAACAGAGATCCTATAAAATTATCAGAGGTTCCACCCTTTGTTGTAAATACTTTGTTAGCAGCTGAAGACAGTAATTATTATCAACACGAGGGTGTTGACTTTGTAGCAATATTAAGTGCTGTACTAGATAACTTGAGAGGGGTAACAAGAGGTGGTTCAACAATAACTTCTCAGGTTGCCAAACAATCCTTTGTTGGAGATGAAGTTTCAATCAGAAGAAAAGTTGCAGAAGCAGTAGTAGCTGCAGAGTTAGAGCGAAGATATACAAAAGATCAGATTTTAGAATATTATATAAATTCCATATATTGGGGGTCAGGTGCTTATGGCCTTCAATCAGCAGCTTATGAATATTTCGATAAAGAAGTTTCTGATCTTACTCTAGATGAAGCTGCAACATTAGTAGTTATAATTAGAAGCCCAGCTTATTACAATCCAAGAAAATATCCTGAAAGAGTACTAGAAAGAAGAAATAATGTTCTAGATATAATGCTTAAAGAAGGTTTTATTGTTGATATTCAACATAGATCAGCAAAACTCGCTCCTTTAGTAGTTGCTGATAAAGTAGACGTAATAAGTAGTGCTGAACATGTCTCAGCAGAAGTAAAAATGCAACTCTTAAATAATCCTCAGTTTGCAATATTGGGAAATACTAAAGAGGAAAGAAAAAAGAAATTATTTGGCTGTCCATCTGATGACACAGCTTGTTCTGGTGGCGGTGGATTGAAAATATACATCACTTTAAATTTAGAGTTTCAAGAGCATGCAGTTTCAGTTTTAAACAAATGGGTTCCACCAGAAAATCTAGAACCTGGAGTCGAAAGTGAGGATCCGAAACCCACAGGTGTTATAACTTTACTGAATAACTATACGGGCGCTATTGAGGTTATGGCTTCTGGAGTACCCTTCCAAGAAGAACAATATAATCTAGCAACTCAAGGAAAAAGAAACCCTGGTTCTGCTTTTAAGCCAATAACTTTACTTGCTGCACTGGAAACAGGATCAAAATTATATAGTCATAGAGACTCAAGATCACCAGTTGAAATAGATTGTGGTTACCCTTGTGCTCCTGATGGCATAGGTACCAAGTGGGTTGTGAGAAATTATGGAAGTTCCATAAAAGCTGATAGATTTATTAACAAACTCCCTGCTCAGGACAAAGCTATTGAGCTGCAATGTCTTGGATACCATATTGAAGAAATTAAAAATAAAGATTTCATAGAACAGTTTCCTTTAGCTGAAAATCTTGAAGAACTTGAAGAAGAGGAAGAAAAAATACTAGCTATAGGTATAACCCTTAATCAATATACAGAAGAAGGAGAAACAATTGTTTACAGAGAACTACAAGAAGGTGAGGTAATTAAAGAAGAAGACAACATTATTACAGATATAGAAAAAATAAAAGAGCAAGAAAATTTGATTCAAATTGATATAGATAATGAAAAACAATATATATTTAAACCTTGTCAAGATAAGTCAACATACAATAGATCAATAAGATTACTTAGTACCTCCGGTATGATTTCTTTAGAAGAAGCGACTAGAAGGTCTATCAATACTGTTTTCGCACAATTAGCCTCTGAAATAGGTGGAGAAAGACTTTCAAGTACAGCAAACAGAATAGGGATAGAATCAGAACTTGATCCCGTAATTTCTCTTACTTTAGGTGATGGTGCTGTAACCCCTATTGAATTGGCTTCTGCCTATTCATCTTTTGCAACTAACGGAATACTGGCGCCTCCTTATTTAATTGAGAAGATTGAAGATAGTAAAGGAGAACTAATATACAGACACACAACTTCACAAAGAGTTAGCATTCCAGATCCGGCAGCTGCAGTTGCTGTTAGAAAAACTTTAGAACTAGCAGCACAATTCGGAACAGGCACTAGAGCTGTTCTAGATGACAGAGCTATAGCAGGCAAGACTGGTACTCACCAGGGCTTCAGAGAAGCATGGTTTATTGGATTCATTCCTCAATACACCTCCTCTGTTTGGATAGGTTTTGCTGAAGAACAGCTTCCTCTTACAGAAGTCGAAATTAATGGAGAAATTTATTCCAATGTTTCAGGTGGAAGAGTACCTGCCCCAATATGGAAAGAGTTTATGGAAGTAGTTGTGAAAGATTTACCTATTCAAGAATGGCCATTAGACCCTATTGATATTGATAGATACTATGAAATTCCTAAAGTTGAAATTCCTGACCTTGTAGGATTAAATGTTTTAGATGGAGAAGAAATAGCTTTTTCAAGTTACATATTGCCAATAATTAATCTAGTTGACTCTGAAGAAACTCCTGGACTAATACTTTCTCAAAATGTTGAAAATTGTGATAACGGGAATAATAACGAAAATGAGACCAATGACCCTTGTGTGGGAGTAGAAATGCCAGAGGGTACAATAGTTAACTTGGAAGTTTCAGGTAACAAATTTAGTGCTGAAATACCAAACATACCACCTTGCACAATGACAATTGAAGAAGCTGAAAGCATTGTAAAGGAATTTATGAGAGAAACTAACGTAATTTTATTCCTTAAAAATTCATTTGAATCAAGTGATCTACCAGGTTGTGAAGGCAAGGTTATTGGAACCAACGTTCCTCAAGCTGGGTTAGTGTCTACAGGTGATACTCTAATATTTATAATTGAAAATTCTCAGGAAGATCAGTAGATAGAGTTTTAAAAAATTCGTAAAGAGAAAGGACTCCAAACCCAGTAGCCCCTTTCCTATTATCTGATCTAGCAGGACCAGCAATATCTAAATGAATCCATTTACAATCATTAATAAATTCCTCAAGAATTAAAGCTGCAGTTATAGCTCCTCCGTACCTTCCTCCAGTATTCTTCATATCTGCAATGTCTGATTCAATTAGTTTTTTGTAGTTTTCATATAGAGGAAGAGGGTGGTAAGACTCTAAAGACTTTTCGCATGATCTCATAAACAAAGATTCTAGTTCAGAATCATTAGAGAACAGAGCCCCAACATCCAATCCAAGAGCTGCTACTGCCGCTCCAGTAAGTGTTGCAACATCACAAATCATATTTGGTTTTTTTTCAGCTGCATAAGCCAAAGCATCCGCCATAATTAATCTTCCCTCTGCATCAGTGTTTAAAACCTCGATTGTTTTTCCGTTTCTGGTAGTAAGTACATCGCCTGGTCTTATTGCAGAACCGCTAGGCATATTTTCAACTAGAGGTGTATAGACTGTTAAACCAACATCAATATTATTTTTGGCAAGTAAACTAATAGCACCCCAAGCTGTTGCAGCTCCTGACATATCAGTTTTCATTGTTTCCATTCCTGAAGGACTTTTTAATGACAAACCACCTGAATCAAACAAAACACCCTTACCAATTAATGCAATCTGTATTTCTGCATCAGGTTTATAGCTTCCTATTAAAAAATATGGTTTACGTTCAGAACCTTGTGCTACGCCTAAAACCCCTCCAAAATTATTTTTTTCCAGCCAATCTTTATTATGAACCTCAACTTCTATATCTTTATCTGAAGTAATCTTTTCTACTTCTTCAATAAAATATTCAGGGGATCTATCAAAAGCTGGAGTATTTATTAAATCTTTTACCCAAAAAAGGGAATCTCTCTTATCTAGAGATGACTCACTCTCAAGAGAATCGTTAAAACTTATTTCAACCATTTCTTTTTTATCTGATTGATATTTATCAAAATTATATTGAGAAAGAAGAATTCCTAAAACAATCGGTTCTGTTTCTCCCTGGAAATTAAGAATATTCAAATTACAATCCTGTTTTAGTTTATTTCCAATTGAATATCCTAGTTCTAATAATTCTTTGTTATTTTGAGAAATATCTTCAGATCCAATTAACAGTGTTTTATTGTTGTTTAATGACATAGAAGCAGGTAAGAATAAAAGTTCGTTTGACTTTCCTTCATAAGAATGTGTAGAAATGTATTCCTCGAATTTTTCTTGGTCATTTATAAATTTTTCTTTTTTTTCAAAACCAGGTTCAAAAAACAATAAATCAATATTCATTTACTTGGTGTCCAATCTTTTTCAAAATCTCTTGCAAACATCCATAATAGATCTGATAATCTATTTAGATAAACTACAACTTTAGAATTATCTATTTCTAGTCTGTTTTGCCAAGTTACACATTTTCTCTCTGCTCTCCTTGATACAACTCTGGACCATTCAAATTTTGCTGAAATTATATTTTCTCCAGGAACAACAAAAAACTCTGGTATACCATTCTTTTCTTCTAAGAAATCGATCTCTTTTTCTAAAGCTTCGACCATAGTATCATCTACTAAAGTTTTTTTAGATTTTAATTTATCTCTATTCTCTTTAGCTGTTGCTAATTCAGCTCCAACAATAAACAACTCTCGCTGAATTCTTAGCAATATTTCTTTAATTTCAATAGGAAGTTTTTCTTCAGCTCTAATTAGTCCAAGTGATGCAACTAGTTCATCAACCGAACCATATGCTTCAGGAGCAAGACTATCTTTTGGTACAGTGTCGCCATATAGTAATTTTGTTTCACCTTGATCACCGGTTTTTGTATAGATCTTCATATTTTAAGAATAGATACTGTTATGACAAAAGTAAAAGGGTTCCTGATGCACCAATTGATACTATTAGAGAAAGATAACTTAATCCTGTGGCTGCCATAACACCTGTATAAGACTTTTCATTTAATGATTTGTAGGAAGCAAAAGATAAAATCCCTGTAGATAAATATAAAAACATTATCACTAATTTGTATGTATGTCCTATCTCATCAGTTAAAAAATTGAAATAAACTAGAGGAATAATTGATAAAGATTGAATTGAAATAACGATGGCAATTTTTTTCATACCCTCTTTAGATATTGTTGGATCAACTAAAAACCAATGACCAATCATCATTAAGGAGAAAATACCACTTATTAAAGATATGGGTAGTAAATATTTTAATAAATAAGTACTAAAACCTATTCCAAAACTATTCAAAAGAAAACTATTCAATAAAACAAAACTTATAAGAAAAAGAAAGATTTCAATTTTTTTATTTTTAAAAAAAATAGAAATAGTTATTAAAAACAAAGAAATAGTTACAACAATATCAAAATTAATTAATACACCAGACCAAATAATTACTAAAAATAATATACTAAATCCACGTCTTGGAACAATGCTATTTCTTATATAGCCCAAATAAGGAATACAAAAAACCAGTAAAACAAATACAAAAGTACTCAAATTCATACATCTTTTACAATAATATTTATATGCAAAACGTTACAAATAAAGTAAATTTATTTATTGCTTTAGGATTTGGATTTCTATTTGTATTTATTCCTAATTTTTTAAAAAATTCAGAAAACTTCACTATTAATCGTGAGTCTCTAATTTCCATATTGATTTATGCACTATTTTGTTATTTAGCTATCTATGCGTATTCAAGAAACAAAATTTCAGGAATTATTCTATTATGTAGTATTTCTTTCATCTCACCTAATTTATTTGAAAATTTTAGGGGTGAACTTTATCCAATTACAATTGTGATTTTTGTTATATATTTTGGTTATAATTTTGGAAGAAAAGCCTACAAAAAATGGAAAAGTTACCTCTAAATAAACAATTGTTATCTAATAATCTACAATGGAATAATGGTGCAGGGCATTTTTAAAAAATTATTTATTCTAATTGGATTTATTTCCTTGTTTTTATTTATAGATCAAAAACCCTCTTTTGGATATACTCTTACTATTCCAAAATCTTCATTTTCTTGTGTTGATAACGCTGTAGCACCATTAACTACCACAAAAGATATACAAACTTGGTTAAGTTGTAATGGGTTTAATCCAGGACCAATAGATGGTGCACCTGGAGCAAAAACAACGGCAGCTGTTAAAACATTTCAATCTACAAATGGACTTTCTGCTGATGGTGTCGTTGGACCAGCTACAAGAAGAGCTATGAGAGCTTACTCTACCATAACCTTTACATTCACTGGTAGTGGATGGGGACATGGTGTAGGTTTAAGCCAATATGGAGCTAAAGGCTTAACTGAATTAGGAGCTTCCTTCTGTTCAAATACATCCTCATGCACATCAACAGAAGTTGTTGATTATTATTTTACTGACACTTCAGTTCAACAAATGAACAACCTTACATTATCTTCACCAGATATTGCGACCTCAGATGATGCATTATGGGTGGGTTTAGCAAGAAATGCAAAGAATATATCTTTGACAACGTTGCCGTCCTCAAGTCCGCCAACATTAATGATTTGTCAAGATGGGCTTAACCAAACAGCTGGAGTTCAATCATTCTTAACATCAAGAGGATACGAGCCAGGACCAATAGATGGAGCATTTGGTGACAAAACATCTAATGCAATAAGAAACTACCAGTCATCCGTTGGAATAAATCAATCAGGTGCAATAGATGATGAAACTGTCAATAAAATGAAGAGTGATGCAGCGGTAGATGGTCCATGCGAATCATCATTCGGACCACTAAAAATTTCTGGTGGTGCAACGATAAGTATTATTAATAGTGGGAATAACTGCAGTATAAATGGCCATCCTTTGACTCCAGCAACAGCAGGGGGTTGCAATATAACTATTAAATGGTCTGAAGGAGGTCGAGTAAGAATTGGCCCTAGAGAACATAAACATGGTCAAGTTAAGTTAAGATCAAAAAATGTATCTTCCGGATTCCATGTTATTCTTGCAGCAAATATTGAAAAATATCTTTATGGGCTAGCAGAAATGCCATCACATTGGAATGTGCAAGCATTAGAAGCACAAGCACTAGTTGGAAGAAGTTATGCTGTTTATGCATACTTGCAACAAAATAGAACTGGGAATAAAACAGATATAGATGCTGGTTTAGATACAAATAGGCAAGCATACTGTTGGTGTCATATTGGTTCTACTGCTTCAAGTCAATATTATTATGGTTACTTAAAAGAAATTTCTGGTCCAAATTGGGTTCAGGCAGTTAATAATACTTCAGGAAAAGTAATTACTCATAACAATAGTGTTATTCAAGCTTTCTATTCTTCTTCAACTGGTGGAAAAACTAACAATAATTCAGTAGGTTTTGGATCTCCAACAATTTGGCCATATTTGCAAACAGTAGATGATCCGTGGTCTGTAGATAATAGAGTTGGCAACCCACAAGCTGCCTGGTCTTATGATTTTACTACTTATCAACTGACTAGAAATATTTTATGTGGAGATATACCTTGCTTTGATTCGATAACTGACATATATATCTCAAGTTCTGCAGAATCTGGAGCAGCAAAAGAAGTCACAATGAAATGATATGTTGGAGGTTCTATAAAAACTGTTAAAAAATCTGGAAGAAATATTAAGTCTCAACTAGGTTTTAAGTCACATTATTTTAAAACATCAAGCGCATCAGATGTTTCTAGCTTGAATGTAGGACCTGTAACTGTTGCTACTTCGTCAACAACAACTAGTAGCGGGGAAACAACTTCTACTACCGGTGACACAGCACAGTATGCAACATCTACTCAAGGATTAAATTATTTAAGTAAAGCGGGACTTCTTAACAGTTGTTCGGAAACATCAACAGCATGCCAGGCAAAAATTTTAACTAGAGAAGAAGCTGCAGCTGTAGTTGCTATTGTTGGTGGAATTCCTTTAGATGCACCAAATGCTTACAGTGATGATGATACAAGCATCTATCAAACTGCAATAAATGGGATGCCTTATTACGGAATGCAAGTATGTTTTAGTAGTCCTTTTGAATATTTACCTAAAGAAGCTGTGTTAAGAGATCAATTCGCATGCATGATTGTAAGAGCAATGAAAGCTGGAACTACAACTGATTTAGAAGGAACATCTGAAAAATATTCCGATATTGGTGCAAGTGGATTCAAAAGTAATATAAATACTTTGGCTGCAAACAATGTAGTACCTGAATGTAGTTCACTAACAGATAAATTTTGTCCAAGTAGAAAAATATCTATAGGCGAAGTTTCTTATATCGTAGATAAATTAATATCTAATTCTTTAATAAGTTCAGACTTGTTTAATTCAACACCTTTCCAACAAGGTTGGGAGTCAAGTGGAGGAGAAGTAGAAGATGCAGCGTCAACTGCAGTTTCAAATCCTAACTCAGGAAATGACGATTGCACAGCTAAAGACAATACAAATGCTAAGTTAGATACTGTTTTGGATATTCAAAGATTTCTTTCAGATAATGGATTCAATCCAGGTCCGATTGATGGGGTGAGTGGTATTCAGACTATAACTGCTATCAAAGCATTTCAAACCAACAACGGCCTACTTTCTGATGGTGTAGTTGGAAACAAAACTAAAGCTGCAATGCGTTCTTATACTGGATGTGAGTCAGCTAATACTTGTAAAGCAAGGGATAACACTGGAGTAAAACTAGATTCTGTATCTGACATCCAAACTTACCTATCAAATAATGGATTCAATCCTGGAATTATTGATGGAAAAAGTGGTTCATATACAAGAGAAGCAATTAAAGCATTTCAAAGAAAAGTTGGTTTAATTCCAGATGGTGTAGTAGGAACTAGGACAAAAGCCTCTATGCGTTCTTACACTGGTTGCTAATTTAAGTACTTAATAATTTCTTTAGTAATTGACGAAACATCAAAACCAAATTCTTTTTTAAGGTCTTCTATTGGAGCTGATTCACCAAAACAATCAATGGAAAATGTCTTAGTTAATCTTCCTAAATAATTCTTCCAACCTATAGAACTCCCAAGTTCAATTGGAAAAACATATTCATTTTTTAAAAGTTGATCTAATTCTTCATTTTTCATGTTTGAAAGCTTATTAAGAATTGGAACACTAACAATCCTGACTGAATACTCTAATAGAGCTGCTTTTATCTCAAAAGCTATTTCTAGTTCTGATCCAGATGCTACGATAGTGAAGTCTTCTCCATCAGAAACAACATATCCTCCTTTGATAAATTCTTCATACTCAACATTAAAATCTAAATAATTTAAATCTTGTCTCGTCAACGAAAGAATTTTTGGATTGTTGGTATGAGAAAATGCATACCTATAAGAATGTTCTATCTCAATGCTATTAGAAGGTCTGATAACATCGACATTAGGAATGAGTCTTAGAGACATTAAATGTTCTACAGGTTGATGAGTAGGGCCATCTTCTCCTAAATATATTGAATCATGGGTAAAAATAAATACAGAATTTATATTCATTAAAGATGCTAAACGAATACTTGGTCTCATATAGTCAGAGAAAACCAAAAAAGTTGAAGCGTAACCAATTAAATTACTATGTAGACTAATGCCATTTGTAATTGCTCCCATGGCGTGCTCTCTAATTCCAAATTCTATGCTCCTACCTAGATAGTTGTCGGATGAGAAATAATTTTTATCTATAATCTGCTTTGTAGAAGCAGCTAAATCTGCAGATCCCCCAATAATAGAATTTGTAGATGCAGAAAATTGTTCTAATATTTTTGAACCTAAAATTCTTGATGCATCTTTTTCTCCATTACTCCTCTCTAAACTTCCCAAATCTTTTGAAATTAATAAATCCCATTTATCTTTAAAAATTTCGTCTTTTTCATATTTCTTGTAAAAGTTGTCTTCCCATTTCTTAAGTTCTATATTGTCTTTATCTCTCTTTTCACTAAAGTACTCATAGATATCATCACTATGTAAAAATGGATCTCCACTCCAATCTAAATTTTCAAGAAACTTATTCATCTCATCATTACCTAAAGGTGAACCGTGGACTCCGCTAGTGTTTTCTTTGTTCGGAGCAAATTTTCCAATCGTAGATTTTGCAATTATTAAAGTGGGTTTATCATTTACTTTTTTTGCCTTTTCAACTGATTTAATTATCTCTTTCTCGTTATGACCATCAATTTCAAGAACATGCCAACCAATTGATTCAAATTTTTCTTTTTGATTTGTCACAGAAACTTTATCAACAAATCCATCTATTGAGATATTATTATTATCAAAAAAGTAAATTATTTTTCCCAACTTCCAGACAGCAGCAAGTTCTGCAGCTTCAAATGAGACACCTTCCATTAAGTCTCCATCAGATACAATCCCAAATGTATAGTGATTAATAATATCTTCTCCTAATAAGGATGCTAAGTATTTTTCTGCAACTGCAAATCCTACCCAAGTAGCAAAACCTTGACCTAATGGACCAGTTGTTGTGTCTATACCTATAGAAGTATCAACTTCAGGATGTCCAGCGGTTTTTGAATGAAGTTGTCTAAAATTTTTAATTTCATCCATACTCAATGGAAACCCATTTAGGTGAAGAAGGCTATACAAAAGCATAGAACCATGACCTGCGCTTAAAACAAACCTATCTCTATTAATCCAATCAGGTTTTTCATTTGAAACTTTTAAAAAATTTTTATACAAAGCAACACCAACATCTGCCATTCCAAGGGGCATGCCTGGATGTCCAGAATTAGCTTTTTCCACAGCTGCTGCTGATAAAACTCTTACTGATTTGGTTACCTTGTCGAACATTTATATAAGTATATTTGTTATTTATACAGAGGCAAAAGAATCTTTTGCATGATATGAGGACCTTACTAAAGGACCAGATTCAATATGTGGAATACCAAATTTTTCACCAATTAATTTATATTCATGAAATTCATCTTGTGTTACATATCTGTGAATTGGTCTATGTTTAGAAGTAGGTCGTAAATACTGGCCTATTGTGACAATATCAATATCTATTTGAGACAAATCTTTCAAAACTGCTATTACTTCATCAAACTCTTCACCCATACCAACAATTAGTCCAGTTTTAGTTTTTCCTAAAAAATTAACTTCTTTGGCGTATTGAAGAAGAGAGAGTGACCTACCATAAGAAGCAGCTGTTCTT
>MDTA01075540.1_pt1 | contig 11447 bp, 11 predicted proteins | sample 811151 | NCBI WGS metagenome assembly MDTA01 (sample SAMN05326648, study PRJNA326480) | marine metagenome | isolation source: seawater | place: Indian Ocean: South | collected 2010 | reverse complement strand
TAATTCTTTTAATTTGTAAATTATTCTCCAAGGATATAAAAAGTTTTTAGGTCTGAATAAGTTAATAAAAATTTGATTTTCATTCACAAGGCTGATTGCAAGTTTTTTTGGATCATGAATTTCACCACTGTATTTAACAACTTTAGAGACTTTAAAATTTAAACCAGGGCTTGTAGTTGATGTTTTATCAAAACCAATATTTTTTACCATATTAAAATTTGGCAAAATGCAATACGAATTTTTTTTCCACATCGATGCCATAAATTGAATATCCCATGTTTTGATTTTTTTGTAATGAACATTTTTTATAGTCTTTTTCCAGTATTTAAACTCTAATTCATTTTTAAATTTTTTCTTTAATTTTTTTAAGCTATTTCCCTTTATATAAGATTTTAATTCTTTGTCAGATCTCTCCCAAACTGTTCTCCAGGTACCCCAACCCCAACATAAAAAATAATTTGACAAAAAATATGTGCCTCCACCAAAATTTGTTTTTTCAAGATGATTATATCCGGATATGGCATAAATTTTTTTATCATTCTCATATTTTTTAAGAAGATATTTCATGTATTTAAAAAAAAAATTTGATGGTATACAATCATCTTCAAGAATAATTCCTAATTTTTCATTTTTAAAATACCAGTCTATTCCTTTTTGTGGTCCTACCTTAATCCCATAATTTTTTTTTAAAAAATTTGAGTATATTTTGGTTCTTTTATTGAAAGATTGAACATTTTTTTTAATTTTTAAAATTTGATGTAAGTCAAAATTATTTTTAGGACCATCACAAGATATATAGATTTTTTTTGGATCTATGTTTTTTAATTTTCTTACTAATTTCAATAAATGTCTTGGTCTATTATAGGTCAATATAAGTATAGGAATATCGTACATTATTATTTTAAATAATTAACTATTTTTTTAAAAAAGTAAAAATTCTTTTTGGCAATTCATTCAATAATGCTATTGGAGATTTTAATATAGTTAAAATATAAGTATAACCATAATATTTAAATAATAAACCTGGATTAATCTTGCTTTTATAGTTCAAGCCCAAAAGTATATCTATTCGCCAACATAAGTTTTTTAAAATATGTTTGTATACTTTTTTTGATAATTCAAATTCTTTTCTATTTAACCATTTTTTTTGGTACATTTTTTCAGATAAAATTGGCCAATCAATAAGAGCAAATTTCCACCACAAATGTCTCCAATCTGAAAGATGATTATTTCCCTGCCTAAAAATTCCAATACTTTTTTTTAATCTTACAAATGGTTTGTTTTTTTTTTGCAACGAATGTATAGCGATTACACCTGGAGACATATCATGCATAAGACCTGAATTTTGATATAAATTTACAAATGTCTGCACAAAATTAGTTTTGTAAACATATTCTTGTAATTGGACTGTGTTTCCACTTAAAAGAAATTTAGTAATTTTTGACCTGTTATATGTAACATCTAAAATATTATTAATTTTTTTATCGTCATTAAGAACTTTATTAGAATCATAATCCTTGATGAAGCTCTTTTTTACGCATCCGCCACAAATTAATAGAGGTTTAAATTTACTTAAAACTCTTATTATTAAATTTAGTGAGTCGAATCTAGCTAGATCATCATCAGGCAATATCCAAACATATTGAGAATTTAGTTTTTTAAAGCTGCTCCAAATGTTTTTTGTGCCACCAATATTTCTTCCAGTAATTGAATACTTAAAATATGCTAAATTTAATTTTTTAAATTTTTTTGAGTAATTTCTAACAATTTCTTGATATTTTTTTAAATCTTTAGTTGAGTTATTTCTAATTGAAATACCTACTTTTGATCTTGATTTTTTTGGTACCAAAATTAAAGACTCAAGAACAGAATCCAAGCATTTTGTTATTTCAATAGTTCGGTTGTAAGTGGGAATTAAAACTTCAAGTAAAATCATTGATTTTTAAAAACTTAAATTTTTTCCATACAGCAATTTTGTATTTGACCATTCATACCATTTATAATTTATAAGACTCACTTCCCAATTTTTTAATTTGAGTTCTGATGCAAAATGTTCAAAGAAAGATAAATTATCAATTTCATTAAAATTCTCTTGAAATATAATATGTACTGCTGAGCAATTTTTTTCTATAAAATTTTTAATGTAATTTCTTTCGTTTAAATTTACTTCAGACATAGAAAAGCTCGCATTGAATAATTCAAATTGCGTATCTGATAAATTATTTAAGTTATTATAAAAATTTATATTATTTAAAAATCCTGTTTTACTTAAGTATTTTTTTTGAACTTCAATCATATCCGGAATATCTACAATTGAAATATTTATTGAATTCGACAACTGATTTATACACTGAGCAAGACCTCCATATCCGCCTCCAAAATCTAAAATGGATCTAAACTGATTTATTTTTTTTTTAAAACATTCCTCAATACTTAATAAATTTACTAAATGAGATGCAGTTGTAGGTGATAAATATGGATACTTTTTGAGTAAGAATGGCGAACCCCATGAGGGTGTTCTTACTTTATTAAGCATCTCATCACCATGAGAATGAGACCTAATTTTATTAATTAATTTATAACCTAAATTTACATTTTCAGACGCTAAGTGCAAAATAACATCAGGATCTTGAAAAAAATTTTTACCATCATTGTAATTTGATGCCTCAAATATTCTTTTAGATATAATGTTCCAATATTGATCTTTGTTTATGGAAACATTTTTTACTTTTGATTTATTTGTATTTTTTGCTCCAATTATATTTTTGTTAAAATATATATCTTGGATACTTAAAATTTTTTTTATCAATTTTAAAAACATTTTCATTTCAAAAATAATTATTATTCTGGTATTTCGTCAATCACCTTTTCTAAATTTTTTAAGAATGAATCAGCATCAATATGAATACCATCTAATTTGCTTATTTCTAAAAAAGAATTCCTGTCAGATGGGTATATTGCTTTATGATAGGACAAAATAGGAATTTTATTATATATGCATTTAGCTGTTATAGTTCCATACGGAAATGTAACAACTTTACTATATTCATTATATATTTCCTCAAAGTTCTTTTCCTCTACTGGTAAATTTTTCTCATCTACCAAAAAAGTACCTACATAATCTTTTAACCAAATAAAATTTTTATATTTTATTTTAATATTTTTTCCCTTTTTTGCTCCATCACACAAAATTTTAATTGTTGAGCGATAAACTTTAATTAATTCCTGATAATCAGTTATAGATAAGTAACCGTTTATCCATGGTAATGCCAAAGGGCAGAATAAAATACCTTTTTTAGGTTTAATAGTTTTTGATACATTTAATTTAAGAGATTGTTTTGAAACTCCCATTTTAATTTCTGGAAACAATGAAAATAAATATAAAGTTGTAGTATCTAATTCTTGCATTAAGTGTCCATGGCCAAGAATTTTAATATTTTTTCCTTGAAATTTTTCGTAACTTCTTGCTATCAATATTTTATGAAATATATTTAGCTCCAGCCCAAAGTATGTAGTCCACCTATGTTTTGAAGATATTAGTAATTTGCTTAAAGAAATAAACCAAGATGGAAAATTAAATAATAAATTTTTTGGTAATAATGAAACAAATATCTGTTCATAGATATTTTTTTGGTCAATCGATTTAAAGTCTAAATACTCTTTTTTATTAAAAATTCTATCTGAAAAAAATTTAATAAAAGAAATAATTTTTATCTTATAATTTCTTAGAGAAAATAATATTTTACAAAAAAAATTATAAGGCACATCTAGTTTGCTATCATCAATTCTATTTGAAAATTCTCTAAATCTATTTTTTTCATCATCAATTAAAATACTTTCTTCTATAGTATCTTTTTTAAATTCATCATTAATTCCAATTAGTGAGTCCCTACCAATAAGTTTAATTAAAGTTGAACTAATTTTTTTTGCTTGTATTTGTTCTTCCGATGAATTTTTTAACTCGTTTAAAATTCTTGGATCCTTATCAAATATGTGCTTGATATAATGTGAATTTATTGCAGTTTCTCCTGATATTAACCACCAAAAATCTGCCGACATTTTTAAAGAGGTATATTTATTCATCAATTTTTGATTTTGAATTTTTAACATTGGGATTTGAGATTTTACTTCACGATAAAATTGGATGGGATTTGGGAAATAATTATAGATCACCAAATTAATATAACAAAAAACAAAATATTCTAAACTTAAATTTAAAGCTACTTTTTTTAAAATTTAATTTTCTATTACTTATTAAATTTATAGTTTATTTAATACTTAAAAATATGTAATGAATAAAAAAGAAAAAATACTTATAACAGGTGGCTTTGGATTTATTGGAAGTGCTTTTTGTAAATTTTTAGTCAAAAAAAATTATGATATATTTATCATTGATGATTTTTCAAACTCAAGAAGAATTAATTTTTCTAAAAAAGTAAAATTCTTAAATATCTCGTTATCTAAGACAAATATTGTTTCAAAATTTATAAAAAAAAATAAAATTACTACAATTTTTCACTTTGCTGCAAAAATTTATGCTCAGGAGTCGATTAAAAATCCAAAAAAATATTTTAGAAATAATCATCAATATACCGAAAATTTATTAAACATTGCAATTAAACATAATGTTAAAAATTTTATTTTTTCTTCGACTGCAGCTGTTTATGGAAAAAAGAAAAAAATATTTAAAGAAAATGATAATAAAAACCCAATAAATCCCTATGGAAAATCTAAATTAATGGCTGAAAATTCAATTATTAAAAATAAAAAAAAAATTAATTTTGCAATTTTGAGATTTTTTAATATTGCTGGAGCCAATATTAAAAATAAATATGGACCTATTAAAAATAAATATTCAGTAATTACAAAATTAATCATTTCAGTTTTAAAAAAGGAAATCTTTTATATCAATGGGGCTAATCACAATACAAAGGATGGTACTCCAGTTAGAGATTTCATTCACATTGATGATATTGTAAAAATTATTTTTAAATCTTTTTTAAAGATAAAAACTTCTAAAAAATCTATTATTATTAATTGTGGATCTGGAGCCTCAATTTCTATTATAGAAATTATCAATATTTTATCAAAAATTTTAAATCGTAAAATTCGCTTTAGTTTCAAGCAGAAACTAAAAAACGATCCATCAGAAGTTACTGCAAATGTTAAGCTGCAAAATAAAATTCTTAATTATAAAAATAAAAAAAAGATAGAAAATATAATAAATTCTTCCTATGCGTGGCAAAAATATATAATTAAGAAAAAATTAGTTTAAGCGAACAGTTTTTTGTTTAACTTTGTTATTAATTTTAATTAATTTTGGATTCTTATTTATGAAATTTATTATCTGAGCGTAAGTAAAAAAATTGTTTGATTTATTTGCAAGATTAGAAAAAATTATTTTTATAAATTTAAAATCATCTTTAGTATCTACTGTAAGTCTAAAATTTAAGTCAGTTTGCCATTTTTTTGGAATTTTAACATTTTTTAAATTAAATTTCTGTCTACCTTCTCTATAAAAATATAAACCAGGATGTTCTTTTAAGTCTTTTGTTTTAGAGTAATTATAGCTTTTAATTAAATCTTTATACTTAAAAATTTGCACATCAAGTCCATAAGGTAAGGATCTATTTTCATAAATCCCAAATCCATTATTTGTCAAAAAATCATATTTTTTTATATTTTTAAGAAAAATTTTTAACATATAATCTATTATATTGGGATCTATCAGTGGATTATCTGCTGTCAAACGAACAATAATCTGAGCCTTAAAATTTGCTGCAGTATTTTTAACTCTGCTCAAAACGTTACTTTCACTACCTCTGAAATACTTAATTTTTTTTAATATAAGAAATTTTACAAGTTTATCATCAGATTTTTTATTAGTAGTAGCAACTACAATTTCATCAATTAGTTTAGATTTTTTAACTCTATAGTATAACAACTCAATCAAAGGGATATTATTTATTTTTTTCATTACCTTTCCAGGTAATCTTGAGGAATTCATTCTGGCCTCTATAATTGAAACTACTTTAGGTTTTTTTGACATTAACTAATATATATTCTTAATTTTTAGAATCTGATTTTTATATATTGTATTTTTTACTCTTTTTCCTATTACATCGTCCCATTTGTTAGCTTTAATGCCATTACCTGGTCTCAAAGTAATTAAATTATTTTCAGTTAATTTTTCGCCTTTAAAAATATCTTTTTTTGCAAAAATACTTCTTCTTGCAAATTTAATACTCTTTTTTTCGATTTTTAAATTTTTTATTTCATAACCACCTACTACTTTCTTCCTTAACATTTTTTTATTAAATCTTTTTAAATCATATTTATCCATTGAGTGATAATGATCATTTCCTTTTATTTTTTTATTATGTGAAAAATGCTTTTCAATTATTTGTGCTCCGATTTGATAAGCTTTATCTAATACATTAAGTTCATCATCTGATTTAGAATGATCAGAATAACCAATTAAATAACCTGGAAATTTTTTTTTTAAAAATTTTATATAATTTAAATTTAAATCCTTATCTTTTGCTGGATAATTTAAAAGACAATGCATAATACATACTTTGTGTTTAGGTAAATTCAATTGTTTAAGTGCATATTTTATTTCTTTAATTGTAGCGCCTCCAGTTGAAATAATTGTGTATTTTTTTTTTTGACCTATCTTTCTAAGCAATGGAGTATTGTTAATATCTGAAGATGAAATTTTAAAAATTTTAATTATTTTGTTATATTTATCTACAGTATCTAAATCGAAAAGAGTTGACATGAAAAGAATTTTTTTTTTCTTACATTCTGAAAAAATTTTTAAATAGTCACTAACTTCAAATTTGTCATATTTTTTAAAAAGTTTAAATTGGGAATTTATTTTTTCTTCTTTTGTATCCCAGTATGCAGGACTATTTTTAGATACTAATTTATCTGCCTTATAAGTCTGAAACTTAATTGCATCAGCAAATCCATCTTTTGCATCTTTAACATATCTTAAGGCTAATTTGATATCACACATATGATTTACTCCTGCTTCGGCTATAACAGTTGGTTTATAATCAAATAGTATTAGTGGTCCAAATTTTTTTTTTTTCATTTTTTATTGAATTTTCCTGTAAGGCTTTTCTTATGAATTGTATATCTGTATAGAGGAAGTTCAACTATGTTGACATTAAACTTTTTTAAATATCTTTCTCTAAATTCCTTGTCTTCTAAATATCTAAGTTTCTTATTATACAAACCTGTTTCGATCATCGTTTCTTTTCTATACAATATTCCACAAGCAATAGGATCATTTTTAAAACTACATCTTTTGATAAACCTGCCATTAATATTTACTTTAGTGTAATCAGATGCAACAGCATCCCATTTTTTGTTAAAATCTAAAAAACTACCCATAAATTTTAAATAATATTCTGAAATATAATCATCAGAGTCTAAGATTAAAATGTATTTTCCTTTAGATTCTTTAATACCCTTGTTTCTTGAGTGGGATAGTCCAACATTTTTCTTGTTTAAAATAATCTTAATAATATTTTTAAACTCATTGATTATTTTTCTAGAATTATCTTTGCTCATATCGTCAACTACAATTACTTCATAACTGCTTCTTTCTATTCCAGATTGATGTAATGCACTTCTAATGCATCTCGATATAAATTTTTCTCTATTAAAACAAGTAATTATTATTGAGAATTTCATTAATTCAATAATAATTTAAACTTTCTTTAAAACAACCCACATATTTGAAGATAGCTTATTTTTAATTAAAAAGTCTTGTAAATTATTTGAGATTTCTGAATTAAGGAAAATTTGTTTAAGAAAATTATTTTTAGTTTTAAATAATTTTGAATTATATTTATTTTTAAGTATATCAACATCTAAAACTCCTGGAGTAATTACATCCAAAACCTCAAACCCTGACCTTTTAGCTAGAAATTTAATTGAACGAGGGTTAAAATAATTTAAATGTTCATGATCCACTGACTCACTCTTTTTTCCAAGAAAACTAATATCAAAACCCATGCCATTAGGGCACGTATAAATAACAAAAGTATTTTTGTTACACATTTTATTTATTTTTTTTAAAAAATTGTAAGGACTGTACAAATGTTCAATTACCTCAAAAAGGGTAAAAACTCCAACATTACTAAAATATTTTTTTGATAAATTTTCAATAGAACAATTGAGGGTAAAAATTTTTTTTTCAAGGCATTTTTTTGATCCTTCTATATTAGGTTCTATAGCAATAACTTCTGCAAAAAATTTTTTATCTTGAATGATTTTACAAAATGTTCCATAGCCTGCACCAATGTCGATTATCTTTTTTCGACTAATTTTATGTTTCTTGCATAATTGCATAATTTTTTTTACTCTTGGTACAAATATTTTTTTATTTCTTACTTTTTCTGTAGTTGGAAAAATAAAATTATTCCAAAATTTATATAATTTAGAGTTCTTATAAAAACTTGCTAAAATTTTATCTGTTGGCCTAGGCGTAATATAGAAAGTATCACAATTGATACAATTATAATATTTAAACCCATTTTTATTAAAAAGATACTCTTTTTTATTTTTATTACATGCGGGACAATTCACATGCTTAAAACTTTTTCTGTGAGAATATAAGTATTTATAGTCTGCTTTAAAATAAACCTCAGCTCTTTTCATTAAATCCTCAGGTCTAATATTTGCTTCTTTGAATTTCATATAATTTTCTATCTAAAATTATAGCCTTTTTCTTTTAAGAAATTTTTAATTTTTTCATAACTTCTTTCAGTAAAATTAAATATATTTCCTGCGGCAACTGCTGATAAATCTACTTTTTCTAAAAGTTCAGTTATATGTTCAAAAGTTCCCACGCCTCCGCATGGTATCAATGGTATATTAATTAAATTATTAATTTTTTTGATCAAGTTGATATCAAATCCTTCGCCTGTACCATCTCTATCAACAGAGTTAAGTAAAATTTCGCCTGCTCCTCTTTTTTCTACGTCTCTGACATAACTGAATAAATCTTTTTCAAGAATTAAGTCATTTTTTGAGTCATAAATCATATAGTTAGATCCAACTTTTCGAACATCAATTGATACAACAATTGATTGCCTGCCAAATATATTCGCGAATTCTGATATTATTTCAATTTGACTCAAACATATTGAGTTAATAGAAATTTTATCTGCTCCATTTTGAAAATATTTTTTTGCATCCTCTAAATTTTTTATACCTCCACCAAAAACCATAGGAGAAAAACACCTCTTTGAGGCAGATTTCATTACTTCAAAAAAACTACTTATTGGGGAATTTGATTTATTTTTAATTTCAAAACTGTCATTTTTTGATATGTCTAAATAAATTATCTCGTCAACATTCCAAGAATTATATCTTTCTACTTGTACAAAAGGATCACCTAAAATTTGATGCAAATCAAAATTTTCACTACGTACTAAACTACCATCTTTAAAGAATAAAACTGGAATTAGTCTAATTTTCATTTTAATTGCAAAAAATTCTTGATTAGATTAATACCTGCCGTTTGGCTTTTTTCTGGATGAAATTGAACACCATAAAAATTTTTTTTTTTTATAATAGTAGGAAAGTTTATTCCATAGAAAGTATCTGACAAAATATCTTTATCTTCTTTAGTTTTAAAATAATAACTATGCAGAAAATAAAAAGATTGCTTATCATTTAAATATGACTCAAAAATTTTATCCTTTTTTTTATTTCTAACTTCATTCCATCCTATATGCGGTAGACGAACTTTATTTTCATTTAATTTTATAACTTCACCAGGAATAATATTTAGCCCATCTGTTTTTCCATATTCCATTCCATAAGATGATAGAACTTGCATGCCAACACAAATACCTAAAAAAAATTTATTTTTTTGAAAATGTTTGATTATAAATTGATCTAAATTATTTTTTTTTAGTTCATCCAAATTTTTTTTATAGCTTCCATTTCCAGGAAAAATCAAGTGTGAATATTTATTATCAAGTTCAGGTTTGAAAATAGAAATTTCCTCATAATTACTAATTCCTAAAAAATCTAACGTATTATAAATTGATTGAATATTTGATGTTTTTGTATTGATAACTCCTACATTCATTCTTTTATTATTTAATAAATTAATATATTAAATTCAATTTAATTAATGATTAATTTAAAAATTTTATCAAATTTATGAAATATTGTAAAAAATGTTTATTCAAAGAAATAAATCCTATTCCAATATCATTTAATAAAGATGGAATTTGTACGGGATGTTTATTTTCAGAAAAAAAATATAAGGTCAATTGGGAACAGAGAGAGAGAAAGTTTTTAGAACTTATAAAAAATTACGTCGGTAAGTCAGAATATGATTGTATAATTCCAGTGAGTGGAGGAAAAGATAGTTACTTTGCAGCTCATTTGGCAAAAAAGTATAATCTTAATGCTCTATTAGTTACTTATTATTCTAACAGATATTTAGATGAAGGAAATTACAATCTATTTAGAATGAAAAAAATATTCAATTTTGAACATATAATTTTTACCCCACCTGAAGAAACATTAATTAAAATGCACAGAATTGGTTTAAAAAAAATGGGTGATCAGAACATGCATAATCATATGGGTATAGATACATATCCGAATATAATTGCAGTAGAAAAAAAAATACCACTAATTTTATGGGGTGACCAAGGATTTACTGAACAAGGTGGAATGCATTCGATTAATGATTTTGTAGAATACACTTCTAAATACAGATTAGAAAATGCTCAACATGGATATGATTGGTACGATTTTATGAATATTGAAGGTGAGGAGCTTAGTAAAAAAGAACTCTTTCCATATATTTATCCAGATGAAATGAAAATAAAAGAAGTTGGAGTTAGAGGTATTTACTTAAGTAATTATTTTTTTTATGATGGAAATGAAAATTATAAAATTTCAAAAAAAGAATATGGATGGAGATGTGTTCAAAAACCATTTGATAGAACATTTAGAAACTTTTCAAACGTAGATGATATGCATGAAAATGGAGTGCATGACTACTTAAAATTTATAAAATTTGGTTTTGGTAGAGGTACAGATCACGCTAATTACGACATAAGATTAAATTTAATATCAAGAGAAGAGGGTATTAAGTTAGTTTTAAAGTATGACCATGTAACGCCTCAAGATGATCTATCTAAATGGTGCAAATATGTAAAGATGGATGAAGATGAGTTTTATCACCATGCAAATAAATTTAGGGATAATAGAGTTTGGTCTATTAAAGATGGTTTTTATTCGAAAAGTGACGTGGATGGAAAAATAAGGCAATACCATCGTGTAAAGTAAAAATAATAATTTCTACCCAAAAATTTTTTTCAGTGCATAAATCAAGCCAATTGAGCTATTAGTACTGGTCAGCTGCACGCATTACTGCGCTTCCACATCCAGCCTATCAACGTGGT